>Ga0256842_1000688_pt1 | contig 29451 bp, 32 predicted proteins | sample 4559240metaG_FD_185973 | JGI IMG/M metagenome (GOLD analysis project Ga0256842, IMG submission 185973) | Hydrothermal vent microbial communities from Guaymas Basin, Mexico - 4559-240 | ecosystem: Environmental > Aquatic > Marine > Hydrothermal vents | place: Mexico: Guaymas Basin | collected... | reverse complement strand
ATCCATAGTTTGTGGTTCTATAAAAAGATGATGTCTATCTTTATCTGCAAATTTACTTACTTTATCTTCTATTGAGGGGCAATATCGTGGAGATTTTCCCTCTATTTGACCTGTAAAAAGTGGCGCACGATAAAAGTTTGAAGAGATTATCTCATGTGTGAGTTCATTTGTATAAGCTATAAAACATGGAAGTTGTTGTTTTGTTTTTCTAAATTTATCTCTATCTGTACGAAAAGAAAAAGGGTTTAGCAACTCATCACCACCCTGCTCCTCCATAACAGAAAAATCAATAGTTGAGCTGTCTATTCTTGCACAAGTTCCTGTTTTTAATCTATCTAAACTTAAACCAGCATCATTTCTAAGTGAACCTGAAAGACCTTCACTTCTCTCTTCTCCGTAACGACCACCTTTTTTCTGAACTTCTCCAATATGAAGAATTCCATTTAAAAATGTACCAGAAGTTATGATGACTTTTTTTGCCATGTATTCATTTAAGAGATCCGTTTTTACCCCTTTTACAACTTTATCTTCTATTATCAAAGATTCTGCTGTTTCTTGAGCAAGACTTAGGTTTGGAGTATTTAAGATTGTGTTTCTAGCAATTATACGATACTTATCCATATCTATCTGAGCACGAGAGCCACGAACAGCTGGACCTTTTGTCTGGTTAAGTATGCGAAACTGTATACCAGCTTCATCTGTTATAAGCCCCATCTCTCCGCCAAGTGCATCAAGTTCACGAACGAGATGACCCTTTGCAAGACCACCAATAGCAGGATTACAAGATGTAGCTCCTACATTTTCAGCTAACATCGAGATAAGTAAAGTTTTATTACCCATTCTAGCACTTGCTAGTGAGGCTTCTATACCAGCATGACCACCACCAACAATTATCACATCATAATTCATATTACTTCTTCATATTTTATTAGCCGAATTTTACCATAAATTATGCTACAATTCACTCGATACAACTGATGTTGAATTCTTCTGCTTGGGTGTTTTTAGGGAGTTGGGGAAAGTTGGGTATCTCCAAAGAGGAGGATACACCAATGAAGTTTTTCATTGTGTTAATGGTTTTAATCGTTTTAGCAGAACGTTTATATTAAATTAAGTAAGGGTTTAAACACCTCTACAACCACTAACACAATTGTATCATAAATTTAATTTAACAAGAATAACTATGATAAAAAAAGCAAATGAAGCTTACAATAAACAAGATTTTACAACTGCCTTAGAGCTATATACAAAACTTGCAGAAGATACAAATGCTGATGCAATGACTTCACTTGGGTTTATGTACCAAAATGGACAAGGCTGTGAAAAGAATGAAGATAAAGCGTTTGAGTGCTATACAAAGGCTGCAGAGCTTAAGCAACCTTATGCACTTTTTAATCTAGCAATCATCTATATGAATGGTTTAGGCGATGTAGTAACTGACCAATTTAAAGCACATGATTTACACATGCAAGCAGCGGAGCGTGAAGTTCCTCCAGCTATGTATGAAGTTGCTCTTATGCTTGAGCGTGGTCTTGGTTGTCTCCAAAACTATTCTGAGGCTGCTTTTTGGTATGAAGAGGGAGCAAAGCGTGGACACATAGAGAGTTTTAACAATCTAGGTGTGCTTTACAAAGATGGTCATGGTGTTGAGCAAGATAGGGATAGATGTTTTTTATGTTTTTCTCGTGCAGCTGATGGTGATTTAGCTGAAGGACTTTATAATCTAGGTCAATTATATGATCAGGGTTATGGTTGTGAACAAGATCATGACAAAGCACTTGATTTATGTAGAAAAGCAGCTTATAAAGGTCATGCAAAAGCTAAAGAGATCATCAAAACAATGCAAGAAGATGGGCAGATAGTCTTTTAAAGGAGAAAATATGTTTACTGGTCTAATAAGAGAAATCGCAACTGTTAAAAGTTTTTCTGGAAGTGATTTAAGTATAAAATCTTCTTACAAGCCTAATCTTGGTGATTCAATTGCTATAAACGGTGCATGTCTTAGTGTTACCAAACTTTTAAATGATGGTTTTTGTGTTGAACTTTCACCTGAAAGCCAAAAAGTACTAGCTATACAGAATTACAAAAATGAAGTACACATTGAACCTGCTATGAAAATGGGTGATAGATTTGAGGGGCATATTGTTCAAGGTCATATTGATTGTATTGGTGAAATTACAAACATCAAAAATCTAGGTAACTCTTATGATCTATTTGTAAAAGTGCCTAAAAAATATATTGCTTACATAATTCCTAAAGGCTCAATCACAATCGATGGAGTAAGTTTAACAGTAAATGATGTAAACGATGATAATTTTCGCTTAACAATCATACCAATAACTATGAAAGAGACACTATTTAAAAACTACAAAAAAGGCTCAAAAGTTAATGTTGAGACAGATATGTTTGCTAGATATGTAGCACATATCATAAAACATCAAACTCAAACCAATCTTTCTTGGGATGATGTTGATTCCATCTCTGCTAGGTACTAATCTCTTAAAGATTTAGTATCTGGGTTACATGAAATTTTGTGTTTCATATTTACAAGTTCAAACTCAGAAAGTTCCACTAAAGAGGCCACGGTAGCATTTCTAAAATCTTCTCCAGAATTTATATATAAGTTATATCCATTCTCATACAACGCAAGTCTAGTTGGTAAAGATATTGAATAAGTTGTAATTATGGCATCATCTTTAGAAGCTTTTTTAATATCAAAAAAATACTCTTTTGTCCAAAGTACAGGATTGCTTGATGGTGAAAAAGCATCCTGATAAACTACATCAAAAAAATCACTAAATTTTTTAATATATTCTCGCGCATCACCTAAAAACAGCTCTACATGTAGAGACTCATCAGTATAAATTCCATTTTCAACAAGTTCAAAGATAATATACTTAAAATCTTCAAACTCATCTGGAAAAGTAAAGTTTTTTAATGAATTTATTAAATCAAAATCTAATTCTGGGGAATATATATTTACTCTACATGTAGAGTTAATTTGCTTAAGATGGTAAAGAGTAGCTAAAGTATTAAAACCTAAACCAAAACAGATATCTAATATATTTAATTCTTTAGCATCTTTTTTAACTTTAAAAGCTGGATATACATGTTTATAAAGTGATTCATTTAAAGCACCATCTTTAGTGGAATGATAATGCTCATCATACTCTTTTGAGTAAGCAGTATAAGTTCCATCTTCACTCAAGACCTCTACATGTAGAGCGTTGTCAAAACTCACAAGCCTGCGCCCCACATATGCATCTTTTTTGCAATTACTAAATCATAGCCATCTATAATATCTATCTCATTTGCTGAACGAAATTCCATGACTTCTAGTTTAGCTTTTATAGCTTGGATATCTAGTAAACCTTTTTTCTCAATAATAATTATATTTGCAGTGTTTGCTAGAGTTAAGTAAGAATGTTTTAAAAGCATATCTTTGTTTTCATGTTTTGCAAATACATCTTTTAGTACTACACTATCATGATCTCTTGGAAGTGCACGAAAGAGTTGATTAAACTTTAGATTTTTATCATTGTAAAGCACTAAGTTTAATTCTCCATCAACTTCATTCATAAGTTCTTCTAGAAGTATTGTTATCTCATCTCTACATGTAGAGACTTGTAAGTAGTGATTTCCAGGAAGTGGTGTAAAAAGAGAGCGGAATTTATCTAGATTTAGCATAGTTTAGTACGCTAAATCGTGCAGTTCTTTAAAAAGATAAGCTTCTACAATATCATCAATAGATTTTTGAGTATGAGCGACTAAAACCATCATAGATAACTCCATAAAAGGCCAAACGTATTCGTTATCATTTTCAACAACTATACACTCTGAAAAAGCTTCAAACTCTTCTTTTTCTTTTGCAAATTTAATACTTTGAAGCTTTCCCTCTTCAACATCAATCTGAGCCCAAGATTTTACATCATTTAGTTTCACCAGTGATGCTTCTTCTTGGTTATCACAATCTAATGGAAGTAAGATAATCATATACTACTGACCAACTTTCTTTAAGTCTAATTTTAATGCATCGTTATTCATAATACCAACACCTTTTTTAAGCACTGCTTTTGCAATAGCTTTTGCATCTTTTAATGAATGCATTTTATAAGTTCCACATTGGTAAATATTAAGTTCTGGAATATCTTTTTTACGCTTAACTTTAAGTACATCTTCCATAGCAAGTAACCATGCAGCTGCAACTTTAGCTTCTTTTGGTTTTCCAAGAACTGACATATAAAAACCAGTACGACAGCCCATTGGTGATACATCAATAATTTCAACTTTTTTAGAGTTTAGATGCTCACGGATAAAACCTGCAAAAAGATGCTCTAGTGTATGGATACCTTTAGAAGTTAAAATCTCTTTATTTGGCTTAACAAATCTTAAATCAAAAACTGTAATATCATCACCTGATGGTGATTTCATCCCTTTTGCTTTACGAACTGCTGGAGCTGGCATGATTGTGTGGTCTACTGTAAATGAGTCTAATAATGGCATATGAAAATTCCTTAATTTTAATTATAGTATTGTATCGTTTTTTAGTTTATATTTATTGAAATTAGAAAGTTAGTTTTGATTTGTGGTTTGAGTTGATGTATGTATTCCCATCGGGGACGATGGGAACAAGTCGAGTTACTAAAAGAACAGAAGTTTTTAGATTTGTGTTAGATTGTGCCAAAGATGGAATAAGGCTAGGCTAATAGCCTGCCGTTTCCAGCTTTGGTGCAAGATGACATAAAGCTAGAAGCTGATTAAACTCTTGCTTCTTCACGGCGGTTTAAGTACGCCCAGTTTTCATCTACACGCTCTTGCCACTCTTTAATCAAGTATTTATACTGATCTTTAAATAAGTGTTTAAAACGTCCTTGTGCAGCTAAATACTCTTCAACTGGAACAACATTTTTAGGTCTGTAAGTGATGTTAAACTCTCTACCATCAATTACTTCGTATAGTGGAAATACTAATGTGTCAGTTGCTAAATCAGCAATGTGCATAGTATCTTTAGGATCAAATTTCCACTCAGTTGTACATGGTGATACAGCATTAATAAATACAGCACCCTCAGTTGCAAAACCTTTTTGGATTTTCTTAACCATATCTTTCCACTTGTTTGGAGCTACTTGAGCTGCATATGGGATATGATGAGCTGCCATAATTCCTAACATATCTTTTTTATTTATCTTTTCACCATAACTATGGCTACCTGCTGGTGTAGTTGTAGCAGATGAACCAATAGGAGTAGAAGAAGATCTTTGTCCACCAGTATTTGCATATACCTCATTATCAAGAACAACATACATCATATCATGGTTTCTTTCCATACAACCAGAAATCCATTGGAATCCAATATCATAAGATGAACCATCGCCACCAAAAGCTACAAACTTAGGAGTACGATCTGGTTGCTTTAAGCGACCTTTTGTTTTAAGTGCTTTATACATTGATTCAGCACCTGCAACTGCAGTTGATCCATTTTCAAAACCAATATGAATCCATGAAGCATCCCAAGATGTATATGGATAAACAGCAGTACAAACTTCAAGACAACCTGTAGAAGCTGCTAATACTAAATCATCATTTGTTGCATTTAAAACTTCACGAACAATGATAGAGTGAGCACAACCAGGACATAGAAGGTTTGCACCCTCAAATCTATCTGCCGAAGTTGAAAACTCTTTTAAGTTTTTAATTTTTTTCATTTCACTCATACTAATTCCCTATAAATAAGCTAGTTTCGGTCCACGAACACCGATAAACTGTTGTAATTGAGTAGTAACTTTACCAGCTTTAACATTTGCTTCAAGCTCATTGTAAAGACTTACTAAGTGCGCCTTAGTTAAATCACGACCACCAAGACCATAGATATAACCACTTATAAGTGGTTTATTATCAGCCGCATACATTGTTGTACAAACTTCGTTAAACATTGCACCTGCTGCACCACCTGGAGCAGATCTATCAAGGATAGCTACTGCTTTAACATCTTTAAGAGCTTCACGGATTTCCATAAATGGGAATGGGCGAATAACTCTAAGACCAATCACACCAGCTTTAACACCTTTTGCTCTCATCTCAGTAGCTACTTCACGCGCAGTTTCAACTGATGAACCAAGACAAAATACTACAACATCAGCATCATCCATATTATATTTTTCAACTTGAGAATATTTACGACCAGTAAGCTTTTCAAAATCTGCAAATACTTCATCAATTTTAGGACCTGCTTTTAACATAAGGTCATTGTGTTGACGAGCTTTATGCTCAAAGTGCCAATCTTCTTCAGTTTGTACACCATGAGAAACAGGATGTTCAAAATCAAGCATATCATTCATTGGTTTATATTCACCAACAAAATTAAATGCTACATCATCTGATAATGTATGAATACCTTGAGCTGTATGAGAAGTCAAAAAACCATCTTGATTTACAACAGCAGGAAGTCTAATATCATGATCTTCAGAAACTTTAAAAGCTATAAAGTTTAAATCATAAGATTCTTGTGGGGAGTAAGCATCAAACTGAATCCAGCCAGAGTCACGCACCATATACATATCTGAATGATCACAGTTAACATTTAATGGAGCAGCAAGCGCACGATTTACAATGTTAAGTACGATTGGTAAACGCATACCAGATGCTTGATAAAGTGTTTCAGACATAAGAGCAAGCCCTTGAGAAGAAGTTGCAGTTGCAACACGCCCACCAGCAGCAGCAGCACCTATACATCCAGACATTGCTGCATGTTCAGACTCAACCATTACAAATTCACCCTCTACACGGTTATCTGATTTAAATTTTGCATACCCTTCAACAATAGCAGTTGATGGAGTAATAGGGTAAGCTGACACAACATCTACTTGACATTGTCTTAGAGCTTGAGCAGCAGCATGATTACCATCCCATACTTCAATATCTCTTAATTCCATTTTATCAAATGCCATTATGCTTCTCCCTCATCTTTTTTAGGCCAGTTAGCAATAACTGTCTCTTCATCTTCATGTTCGCCATACATTAAAAGTGATTTAGGGTTTGTAGGACAAACCTCAACACAAATACCACAACCCTTACAATGATCCATATCTACACCGATAAGTTTTTTATCACGAGAAATAATAGATACATCTGGACAATAAATCCAACAAAACTGACAATCAATACAATAATCTTTATTGAATACTGGTTTAATCAGTCTCCAGTCTGCAACACTCGCCATATAAGAACTATTTGGTGAATATGAACGATCTTGTTGCGGTGTTCCCGCGATATCGTCTATTGAACCATCGAAAGTACGAAGCATTGCTCCGATTTCAAATTCATCCCATCCTTTATTTGCCATCATCAGCTCCTTATTTAACTTCGTCATATGCGCGTTGAATAGCAAGCATATTTCCGTCAATAATTTTTTGTGGTAATTTACCAAGAACTCTTTTCATGTTCTCTTTAAAAAATTCGATTTCATACATTCCAGATATTTTCATAAATGCACCAAGCATTGGTGTATTTGGAATAGCTCGACCAATAGTTTCATTTGCAATAGTAATACAATCAACTGTATATACTTCTTTACCCTCTAGCTTAGGTTGAGCTTTGATTAACTCCTCTGTACTTAAGTGAGTAGTGATAATATATTTTGTAGTATCTTTATGATGTATTGAAACATCACTAGTATAAACTAAAGCAGGATCAATTACAAAAACATAATCAGGCTCCATATATTTTTCATGATTCATAATAACTGCATCATCAACACGATTGTATGCAGTCATTGCAGCTCCACGCTTAGCAGATCCATAAAATGCAAATGCTTGAACATGTTTCCCTGTTGTAGAAATAACATCAGCTAAACCTTTAGCACCTGTTACAGCACCTTGTCCAGCACGACTATGCCATCTAATTTCTAGCATAAATTCTCCTTCGATTTTTAATAGAGTAAATCTTTATTTTAAGTTATTACATATTCTAGGCAACTTGCTCTTAAAAATAGCTTGGAGTAATGAGGTTTATAATTTACTAAAGAAAGTGTGTTATTTCTTCCTATTTTGTAAGAAGTTTACAGCCTCTAAAGAATCGTTGAATATTACATTGCTAAACTTCTTTAAAGTTTCTTTATCCCCATAACCACATAATACACCAATTGAATTTACACCTGCATTCTTTGCAGAGATAAGGTCTAACTTCGTATCCCCAATCATCCAAATCTCTTTATCTTTAGTATCAAAACTTTGTAATGCTTTTAGTATTGGTTCTTCGTGTGGTTTAGGATTCTGAACATCTTCACGACCAATCAGAACTTTAAAATACTTCATCAAATCAAAATATTCCATCAAAACTTTTGAGTACTTTCCTGTTTTTGTTGTAACTACACCAAGCTCTGCAAACTCTGAAGCCTTCTTTACTGACTTTACTGCAGTGGGAAGAAGTTTTGTCTTTATTGTAGAGATTTTTCTATATTCCTCTTTATATGTTGCTACATAATCCCAAATTTTATCTTCACTAACTCCTAGTTCTTTATACATAATATCTAATGGATAACCTATCAAAGCTTTTATCTTTTCATCCTCTACATGTAGAGCACCCTGAACTTTAAAAGAGTGATGAAAGGTAGAAACTATCGCATCTGTTGAATCTATTAGCGTTCCATCTAAATCAAAAAGTATTATCATCTATTTCTCCCATTTAATATAATTATGCCATATACCACTAGGGCTATTATTTACATTTTTAATATTCTTATTTATAGTGGTTATCGAGTTTGGAATATACAAAAAGAGATATGGATTATCATCAGTTATCATTTTAAACATTTTTTGCCAAATAACTCCAAGTTTATCTCTATCTATTATCTTTTGCGATTCTTCTATCATCTTATCAAGTTCTTTATTTTTATATCCAACTAGATTAAATCCACCTTTTTTATCATTATCACTATGCCAGATAGAGTATGGGTCTGGGGTAACTGAAAGCCCCCATCCTAAAACAAGTGCATCAAATTTATGTGGAAAAACAACCATATTTAAAAAAGCTTGCCACTCCATAACTCTCAAAGTCACTTCTACACCAACTTTTCTTAATTGATATTGTAAAATCTCTGTCACATATGGTCTAATCGCTGATAAGTTTGAAGTCACTATCTCAAACTTTAACGGATTTTTTTCATCATATCCAGCCTCTTTTAGAAGTTGTTTTGCTTTTTGCCTATCTAATGTTGGAGCTTTTACATCCTTGTTAAAAGCTTTTGTCCCTGGTAAGAATGGACCAGTGCAAACTTTGGCATGAGACAAGAAAAGAATCTTAGTTATCTCTTCTCTGTCTATTGCTAAAGAGAGAGCCTCTCTAACTCTCGGGTCTTGAAATTTTTTCAACCTTAAGTTAAAACCTAAGTAAGTATATGATTGTGAGATTTTTTCATAAATATCAAACTTTTTAAAAAACTCAGGTGTTAGCTGTTTCTCATACTGCATCGGCTCAATACTTCCAACATCAAGTGCTGATGATTTTAACATCAAAAATCTAGTCATTGGGTCTGCTATTACATGGAAACTTATCTCATCTATCTTAGGTCTTCCCTCAAAATAGTTATCGTTAGCTTTTAATATTATATTTTTAGAGTGTTCTAGCAAATAAAGTTTGTATGGTCCTGTACCAATAGGGTTTGTATTGAACTTTGAACTCATTAAGTTTTTTTCATTTTTTAGTATATGTTTTGGAAGTATCCCCATCGACCAAGTCTCTAGTGCTTTAAAGTATGGGTGTTTGTATACAACTTTTAGTGTGTACTTATCTAAAGCTTTTACACTTTTAACAAAACGAAATCCAGAAGAGTATGGTGTTGATATCTTTGGAGAGATTATAGTCTCATAAGTAAATACAACATCATCAGCTGAAAATTTTACTCCATCATGCCAGTAAACATTTTTACGAAGTTTAAATATAACAGTAGTCTCATTTTCAAAGTAAAAAGACTCAGCTAAATCCCCAATAATTTCAACATTATTTTTATCATACTTTACAAGTCCATTAAAGATGTAACCAGCTATCTCAGATGAACCTGAGTCTGTTGCTAAGATGGGGTTCAGTCTTGAAGGGTTTGTAGAAGTAGCTAAATGCAGAGTAGATGCATAAAGATTAATAGCAACTACTAAAACAAAAATAAAACGCATTTTATTTTATTTCTTTGCCATTTACATTTAATTTTGAGTCTTTAAATTTAATATCAAAAACATAGTCATTACCAACTTCTTTCGCAAAACCACCAGCTATCATACTTAGGGGAACTTCTTTATTCATCATTTTGAAGAAATCTTTTGAAATTTTCATAAGTGAATCAAGTGTAATATTCTTAATAAACTCTTTTGGTCTAGTATTCATATTTTTAACTACATTTACATCTGGTTTTACTGTTAGTAGTGCCTTTATAGAAAAAGCATCTGTAGCAGATACAGAATTTTTTGAAATTTTATCAATGCTTATATCTTTAAGGTCTAAAACAAATCCTTTTGCAATTATATTAAACATCGATTTTGAAATTTTACTTTGAAGCTCTGGCGATAAATTAGTTTTTGCTTTAGAGATTAAATCTTTTAACTCTTCAAAAGCATCTTTATCCACATCTTTTAAAACCACTTTATAGTTAAAATCAAATAAAGATATATCTGATCTAACAGTTTTAAAAGTTAGTTCTTTAAATGAAGAGTTACCTGCAAACTGTGCTTTTGTAGCTTGAGTATCTGCTGATAAATTAAAATTTAAATCTTTTAAATGCATCTCGGCTGAGTCTAGACCACTAGTTAACAAGTCTATATTTTTTACACTAGCTGTTGTAGAGTAGTTACTCTTTGTTTTAAAAGTTGCACTTGAACTAATACCTTCTGCTAGTAAATTCAATATCTCTTTTTTACCGATTGATTTTATAACAATCTTCTCAAGACTAGAGTCCATCTGTGAAGGATGAAAAAGTGATCCAGTACCATTAAAAATCATTTTATTCATTATAATATTAGTATCTGTACCATCTTTGAAAGTATATTTTTCATCTATATCTTTAATGTAGCCATCAAAATTTTCACTACCTAGATTATAATTTACATGGTAAAGTAAGCCTTTAATTTTTAAAAAATTACTAATATACTCATAAAATTCTTTATCTTTTTTTTGTAGGTCTATTACTGATTTATCAGCCAAAGTTAATGGATAGATATCTATCTCCACTGCATTAGAAAATAATATATTGCTATATGACAAATCCATACCTACACGCATACCTTCAAGCATCATATCTACATAAGATGGGATTTGTTGATCAGCATACTGATTTAGGTAAGTTATAAACTTATCACTATCACCAACTACAAACTCATAATGCATACTAGTTGTAAGGTAACTAGAATCAGTTGTAGAGCTTTTAACCTCAACACCATTTGCAGTTAATAGATTGACTTTGTCATCTAAAGTAGATTGGATTACTTTGTTTCCAATTAATGGAAGTAGTGCGATAACAGCTATAACTATCAGAAGAATTACTTTTTTCATTTTATACCTTGTAAAAATTTAATGGTATTATATATAAAAAGATTTAATATTTAGTGTTGTTTTTGATTATTTTTAAAAGAGAGAGTTTACCAAGACAAAAAGTCTTGATAAAAAGTTCGGTAAAACGATTAACGTTTTGAGAACTGACGAGAACGACGAGCTTTACGCTTACCTGGTTTCTTACGTTCAACAACACGTGAATCACGAGTCATCATACCTTCAGGTTTAAGAATAGCTTTAATCGCTGGATCAAAAGCAACTAATGCTCTTGAGATACCATGACGAAGTGCATCAGCTTGACCACCAAAACCACCACCTAAAGTAGTAGCAACGATATCAACTGATGTATCTTGTTTAGAAAGAACTAACGGTTGTTTAACACGTAGTTTTTTCGCTTCTAGTCCACCTAACCATGCGTCTAAAGAAAGACCATTGATTGTAATGTTACCAGTACCTGGAGTTAACCATACTTTTGCTATAGACGCTTTACGACGACCTGTTGCATAAATTGTTTTTGCCATTTTGGTAATCCTTACTTAGCTAGTTGTGCAGTGTGAGGGTGTTCTGCACCTGCATAAATTTTTAATTTTTTAATCATTTTAGCACCAAGCTTAGTTTTTGGAAGCATACCGCGAGTAGCTAATTTGTATAGTTTCTCAGGATTTTTTTCTAAAAGCTCAGTCATTTTAACACTCTTAGTTGAACCGAAGTAACCTGAATGAGAAAAATACTCTTTGTTTGCTATTTTACCAAGTCCGTTGAACTTAGCTTTAGAAGCGTTAATGATAACTACATAGTCACCACAATCAATATTTGGAGTCCAGCAAACTTTGTTCTTACCACGAAGTATAGTAGCTACTTCAGTGATCATACGACCAAATGTTTTACCTTCTGCATCAATCAAAACCCATTTTTGATCGATTTGTTCTGGAGTTGCAATTTTAGTAAATTTCACTTTAGAACCTTTCTTTATTATTTAGTGCTGGAAGTATAGCTTTATAAGCTTATACTTTACTTAAATTTAGGTTCTCTTAAGATTTAAACTTTAACGAATTTTACTTCTTCTTTTAGTAAGTAGCAGATATATCCATCAACATCTTCACCTGTTATCTCTTTTATAGCTTTAACATAATAACGAACTTGTTTTAGATGATGTTCACTGTATGCAAAAGAACTTTTATAATCAATAACATTCCACGAAGAAAATAGACCTTCACTTTTTTGGACTAGTAAGTCAATATAACGAAGATTATTTTTATATCTTAGTGCCTTTTCTTTAAAACACTCTCCATCATTAAGAGTTTGAAACTCTTTATTTTGTAAAAGTAATCTAACTCTATTTTCTATATCATTTATCTCTTGTTCTTCTAGTGTATGTCCATATTTATTTATCATCATATTTCTAGCAACCTCTACATGTAGAGCATCAAACTCACCCATCATCTCAAGCATGTAGTGCATAGCTAAACCAAAGTTTATAGACTTTAAATCATCTTCATCTTTGGTTTCAAGTTTTAGTATCTCACTTTGAGTTCCGTAATACATATTTTTAAACTCTAAGTTTATTAAGTCTTGTTTCTTCTCTACATGTAGAGCTCTCTCTACATGTAGAGCTCTCTCTACATGTAGAGTTCCAAAGCTTCCAATAGCTAAATCAAGTATATCAAACATAGAATCTTTAGACTTTTTAACAATTATCAAATTATCTCTAGCACGAGTAAAAGCTACATAAAGTGCATTTAAAGAATCTTCATAAACAAGAGCTTTCTCTTTTGCTAAAGCATTTGCATAGTTCTCATCTACACTATCACGACCTTTTATGCGAAGATATAGATTTTGTAAACGGATACCATCATATTCATAGATAATTGCATCACGATTTGGCGGTGCTTTTTTTAGTCTATCCATAACTATTACATGCTCATACTCTAGCCCTTTTGATTTATGAACAGTTAGAACTCTCACACCGTTTAACTCTGAAGCAGCAGCCGAAGTATCTAGCCTTTCATACTCAAATAACAATGCCTCAATATCACTATATTTTGAGATAGCTGTTAAAAATCTAAGCAGATTAAAATCATCATTAAAAAGATTAAACTCTAAGATCACTCTTTTAACAACATCCAAAATCTTTACTTCATTAAAATCTATTTTAAATATAGTTCTTGGTTCTTGGTTGATTAAAGCAAAGAAATTTTGTTTGTAAATCTCCTCTTCAAAATACAAATATTTCAAGTATTCTAAAATAGCTTTCACAGATTTTTGATTTATAAGTTTTGTTGTAGTTTCAGTAACAACCTCTACATGTAGAGCCTCTAAAGCATTTTTGACAGATTCACCATCACCATTGGTAGCACATAAAATAGCCACTTCATTTATATTTGCGCCAAGTGAGAGTAAGCGTTGAACCTGAGTAGTAACTTCTTCTAAAATCTCATCATTTTGTAAAACCTCTACAAAACCACCATCTGCTTCTTTTCTAGTTAATTGAGCCGAATAGTTTTTAATCTTCCCATCAAAAGCTCTATTTACAAACTCTATAACCTCTTTTTGGGAACGGTAATTTGTAAGAAGTTTATCTACCTTAGTATTGTTCTCATCTGCTACAACTCCAAAAAGAGCAGATACTCCACCACGAAACCTATAAATAGACTGCTTTACATCCCCAACAAAAAAGAAACTTCCATCGTTGAAAATCCCCTTACCTGAAGTTATCTCATTTATAAGTGGTTTTAGTATCTCATACTGTAAAATAGATGTATCTTGAAATTCATCCAAAAGCATATGTTCTATTTGTGCATCAAGTCTAAAGTATAAAAACTCACTATCATCTATTAGGTTTAGTATGTTGTAAACTAAAGATGTTACATCTGAAAAAGAAAGCTCACTATCATCCATATATAGTGCTTTTTTACTTTGAGCATAAATATCTACTAACTCTTTTATCGCATAAAAAAAGTTCTGCTCTTTTGCTCTGTTTTGATTTTTTATAGCCTCTTTTATCTTAGCTAATAATTCATCCATAACAGGAGTGAAACACTTTTTAAAAGTTGAGTACTCCATAGTCTCGCGACTTATCCAAGCTTTTGCTGCTATATCTTCAAAGCTTTCAAACTGTACAGATTTTATAGCAGTTTTAGAAGCCACTTCACAAGACTCTATGATTTGTTTTAACTCAGACATATAAGCCATGGCTTCTGACTCAAACTCTAAATGATTTTGTTTTTTAAACTCTATATGTTTTAGTTCTTGAAATTTATCATAAAAATTATCTAATAAAGAGAAGATGTCCGTAATGCGTTTTTTAGACTGAAGCGAAAGCGTAACAAGTGTATCTTTTTTTCCAGATACGCTAACCTCATTTAAAAATCGTGATAAAAGTTTCAGCTCGTGTTGCGAAGCAAAGGTTGAAAAGTCTGGCATCAAAGAAGCATACAAAGAAAACTTACGAAGTATAGAGGTAAAAAAACTATCAATAGTCATGATTTTTGTATGGCTATTTAAAAACTCATCTAAAATCTCTTTTCTATGAAGAAGCAAATGCTCCTCTGAGAGTCCTGTAACTTTTACTATCTCTGCTAGTTCCCCACGAGTATCTAACTCCTCTAAAGTCTCAACAATTCTCTCTTGCATCTCTGAGGCTGCTTTATTTGTAAAAGTAAGAGCCAAAATTTTACTAGGCTGGGCACCTTTAAAAAGTAAAGAGAGATAACGCACCACAAGCATAAAAGTCTTACCACTCCCTGCACTTGCTTCGTAGGCTAAGTTATTTATAAACATTAAAATTTTCTCCAAAAAGAACTACTTAAAAGTACAAATACAGTATAACACTCTAATCTTCCTATAATCATAGCTATAGAGAAAAATATTTTATCAAAATCATTAAAAAATGAGAAATTATCAGATGGACCGACTAAAGAGAAACCAGGTCCAATATTTCCAACTAAAGCAAAAGCTCCTGAGATTGCCGTCATCTCATCAAATCCTCTTGCATAAATATAGATGGTAACTACCCCAACTGTTATCATAAAAAGAGTAAAAAAACCAAAAGTAGAGTAAAGGATTCTCTCTTTTTGTCTACTCCCATCTATAAAAACAGAGATAACATTATTTGGATGTATAATTCTTTTAAACTCAGAGAAGAGAGTTTTAAATATAATTACATGTCTTATAACTTTTATACCACCAGCAGTAGAACCAGCATTCCCTCCAACAAGTAATGCTACAAATATTACAGCAATAGCAAAATGTGACCATGAGCCATAATCAATAGTTGCAAAACCAGTAGTTGTCATCACAGAAGCAATTGTAAAAAGTGAATGTTTTAAGGCATCATAAAAAGTATCACCACTTATATCTATATGAGCAAAAGTCAGAGCCAAACCAAGTATAAAAAATATAATAATATACCATCTAAACTCCTCACTTTTATAGCCGCTAAAATCTTTATGATAAAACTTTAAATGCGCCAAGAAGTTAACTCCAGAAAGCATCATAAACACAGTAGTTGTCCAAATTATTCCATCATTAGTAAAATATCCTAAAGAGTTATTTTTTGTAGAAAAACCACCAGTTGATACTGTTGAGAAGGCATGATTAATTGCATCAAACCAACTCATATCAAAAAATCTTAAAAATAACATATCTACAACAGTCAATACCAAATAAACTAACCATAAACTAAGGGCTGTATCTTTTATCTTTGGTGTTAATTTTTCTAACTCTATCCCTGTTGATTCAGCTTTAAAAAGTGAAAGACTTCCTGTTGGGTTTATCATTGAGAGCAAACCAACTCCAAGGACAATAACACCAAGTCCACCAAGCCAATGCATAAGACTTCTATGAAATAAAATTATATGAGGCAAGGCTTCTATATCTGTGAAAACAGTAGCACCAGTAGTTGTAAAACCACTTATAGCTTCAAAAAATGCAGATGCAAAAGAAATATTTGTATAAAGAAAAAGAGGGATTGCTCCAGCAATACCTAAGAGTATCCAAAGAAGATTTACAACTAAAATGCTATCTTTTATTTTTAAATCTATCTCATGTTTATAAAAAATAAGCCATATAAAAAGATTGGCAAAAAAGAATAAAGCATCATACAACAAGAACTTCATATAGTTTTCATCATATATCAAACCTACAACAATATCTAAAAGAAAGATAAGAGATATTGTCATCCCAATAAGAGATAATATCTTTAAAATATTTTTATAATTCATAAATCCATTGCTTAACTTTTGTCGATTCTTTTAAAGCACAAAATGCTATTATTAAATCACCCTCTTCTAAAAGAATCTTTTCCTTAAACGGATAAAGTTTAGAATTTCGCATATAAAATATTTTAGATTTATTAACTTTTAATGGCTTAATCTTTTTACCAATAAAATTTGAATTTGTAAAAATATTTCTCATATAAACTATTGCTTTTGAACCACAAAAACTTTTCTCTATTATTACACCACTAGCACTAATATGTTCCATCATAGTATTGTAAGCACTCATTTTTGGTCCACGAACAACTATAATTCCCAATGAATGCATAAGTGAATAGTACCCCATCTCGTTATTAATAGCCATAACTTTACTTATGCCTTTATCCTGTGCTTCAAGGCATTTTATAATATTGTACTCATCATTATTTGTAGCTGCTATAAATACATCAGCCTCCGATAAACCTTCATCCTCAAAAATTGTAGTATCACCATATTTTAGATTTATCACAGATGCTCTACCCTCTAAAATTTCATCAGCCATTTCGCACAGCTTCAGATTTGTATCTATTAGTTTTACGCTTCGTTTAGCTTCTATAAGGTCTTTTGCTATAGAAATACCTAATTCATCTGCTCCAAAAACTACACATCTCTGAATCTCTTCTTTATCTGCAGTATCTAAAAGATTGCAAACTGTTCTTACATCTTCTTCTGGACCAAAAAAATAAACTAAATCATTTGGAAGTACCTCTTCATCTTTTTGAGGTATAAAAAAACTTTTATCTCTCTCAATCCCAACTATTATAAAGTTTTTAGAACTTATTAGCATAGGCTCTAAATCTTTAGAAACTCTTACAGATATAAGTCTATAATCAGTATATTTAAAAAATTTTACATTATTTGCTTTTGGAAAATCCATCAAAGATGCTATAGCTTCTGAAACAATTTTTATTGGAAATATCAACATATCAATATTTAGCTTTTTTTGTACTTGAGTATCAGCAAAGAAATGTTTTTGGAGTCTTACAAATTTTCTATCTATCTCCAAAACAGAATCTGCCATTAAAGTAGAAATAAGGTTTACATTATCAACATTTGTAACAGCTATGAAGAGGTCTATTTTTTTGTCTATAAAATGATTATATACACTTGAGTCTTCAACATCACCTTTCATTGGCAAGATATCTAAACTCTCTTGAATTCTATGAAGAGCTTCTGAGTTTTTATCTATAATTGTTACATTATGACCAATACATAATGTTTTTGCAAGATTAAAACCAACCTTACCTGCACCTGCTATTATTATATTCATTTGGGCATTATATAACTATTTATATAAAATTAGTATTTATTCTCTCCCACACATAATCTTATAATCACAAAAAACGCAATTTTTCACCTCTTCACACTTCTCAAAGTTTACCTCTTCTATCTCTAACAAACCCTCTATTATAAGTTTTAATCTCTCTAGTTTTTCTTCTAAAAAAGCCTCTTTAATAATTTTAGAATCTTTTAAATCATAATAATAACACCCAACTACATTTCCAAATTCAGCAGCTAAAAGGTGGTAAAACTCAAGTTGAAAGTCAGTCGCTTCATCTAAAGTCTTTTCTGTATAAAGTGGATATTTTCCAGTTTTATAGTCAAGAACCTCTATCTCATTAGCTCGTTTATCTATACGGTCTATACTTCCCTCTAGTGTCATTCCGAAAAAAGTACATATTTGTTTCTTTTCACATTTATAGACTTGCCAACCCTCTTTAAATCGTTGAATCTCTAACTCACAAAATCTATCTAAATTTTTCTTCTGAATTGCAATGAGATATTTTTCCAACTCACTCTCTCCACAAGCCTTATCTAGCTCTACATGTAGAGCATGTTTTAAAATTTTGACATCATCAAAACTAGAGTGTTTTGTGTAAAGATTTTCTAATGCTTTATGAACTTGCAAACCTATCTCAAACTCTTGTGGCATATCTTTTGGTATCTCATGTCCATAGATATGCTTCACATATTTATAATAGTATTTTCTTTTACATGTAAGCCAATTTTTTAGTCTTGTAGCTGATAGTTTTTTACCTATAAATGAGTAAACCTCTTTTATCTCTTTATCTTCTTGCTCTACATGTAGGGGTAATTTCTCAAACAAAATATTTGCATATTGATTTTCATCATATTTCAAACTCTCTTTTATACCCAACTGCTTTAAAAACCTAGAGCCAGAGCTACCTGCACTTTTTACAAAACTAATAGCTACCTCTTTTGAGCGATTCATCAACATCTCGTAGTAGTGTTTTTGTAGGTTCTCTCTATCTGCCATTGTTGGAAGATTTGCCATCTCTCTTATGGCTGTATTTAAAAACATATCTTTATCGCTCTTTTTTGGAACATTTGAGTCTGAAAAATCAACTATAACCACTGCGTCAAAATTAACCGCCCTTGTCTCTAAAACACCCATCACAGTGATTTTACCACCACGGACATCATCAAGCGTACGAGAGGCTAATCTTTGCATAAAAACTGATAATACAGACTTTATAAGCATATCTTTCATATATGGCAAAATATTTTTAAAGCTATAAAGCTCTTCATCAAATATTTTTATACTTTTTTTATCAGTAAAACTCTCTTTATAAGTTTTCAAAAATTCTAAGATATCAACCGTGTCAGACTTTTCATAATATATTGCCAAAAGATTTGTATATAACTCATCCCCAACCCTATCTAATCTAGCAAAATTTTCTTTAGAATCTTGCTCAAGAAGTTTCATACAGGCGTCTAGTTTTGTAGATATTTTAGTTTTTCTAAATGGCTCTCCCATTGCGAAGTTAAAGTTACCTTTGTCATCAAAACTTTTAAGCAACTGTGCAAAGTTTTCATCTGGCAGAACTACTGCTATTTGTTCAGCTTTATAACCTTTTTGTAAAAAATCATATACTTTTTTCTTTACAAATGCAACTTGTAGGATAGGCTCAGAAAAGCTTTCACAAAATATACTTTCGTGTTCTTCTAGTCTCTCTTGTTTTAATATCTTTCTTTCATTTAAAGATATTTCATAACTTTGTCCAACTTCTAAATCAAAGCTAAGTTCATTAAATTTATTTTGCATTTTAGTGTTAAACTTTGTAGTTGAAAAAATTATCTTAACATCACAAAACTCTTTACATTTCTCTAATAATTCAAACTCAAAATTAGTTAAATGTCCGTCTATATGTAGAGATATATCTTTATGAGTTTTTGCATAACTTTCATTGAACTCATAAAGCTTTGGCAAAAAGATTTTGTCCAATACTTTTCTCTCTAAACACAATGCTTCATATCTTTTATATAACTCTTGTAAAATAGTTATATGCTCTTCATACTCACCATATATATCAGATGTCTCTAAATCTTTTATATCATACAATTCAGCAGATAGTTCCTCAAAAAACTTAAATATATAAGAAGAATTTTTAGTAAATGTAAAAAAGTTTCTTTGAATTTGTAAATCTTTAAAACCATCAAAATTACTCGCTTCTAAAAGTAAAAGAACCCTACTATCTGCATCAAGCATTTTAAACTCTTTAACAATGCAAAGTTTAGATATAAACTCGCTAATAGTTATGTAGTTTGGAAGAAAAAGGGTTTGATTATCTATTGAGAGTTGTTCATGTCTAATTGCACGAGCAGATGGTAAGATGATAGTAGTTTCATTCATGGGCGTATTATAGCACTTTATAATTATGAACTTAAGATATAATTTCATTATGATATATGATTATTTAATTATAGGCGCTGGTAGCGCTGGTTCCAATACTGCTTATGCTCTAAAGTTGGCAGGCAAAAAAGTTGCTATTGTAGATAAAGAGGGTATTGCCAAAGGTGCTAGTGGTGCGGCAGGTGCTTTTCTTTCCCCACTACCAGGTAAGAAAAATCCCTACAATACACTTGTTAATACAGCCCTTTATTATTCACTAGATTTTTATGAAAAATTACTACCTGAGTCTATTGTCAAAAAAGGTGTTTTGAGAGTATCTAATGATAATTTTGACGATACTAAACTCAGCACTAATGAACTAGAATACAAACATATTAATTTTGAAAATATTGATGGTTATTTTTACTCAGATGCAGCTATCATCAATCCATCTGAGATTTGCAATCATCTAACTAAAGATTGTGATTTTTTTCTAAAAGATATTAAAGAGCTAGCATACAAAGATGGGTATTATCATCTTGATGAACTAAAAGCAAAAAATATTATACTTGCGCAAGGTGTAAATACTCAGCTAGTTAACTATCCTTATGTAAAAATATCTCCTATCTTTGGAGTAAAAATTGATGTTAAAAGTTCAACAAAAGTTCCCTTTAACATACACAAGTCTATCTCAGTATCTACAAATAAAAAAGATGGCACTATAGCTATAGGTGCTACTCAACAAAATCACTCTCTTTTAGATGCAAGCTGTGATACCACTTGTGATAAATGTGCATTTTATATAAACACAGATAAACAAGATATTGATTCACTATTAAAGCAAGCCCAAGAGCTTATAAAACTAGAAGATTTAGAGATTGTAAATGTATTTAAAGGTGCAAGAGCTACTATTAAAAGTTATTTTCCTGTTCTTGGAAAAGTTATAGACTATGAAAGCTCTCTCAAAAAATATCCATCTATAAAAAAAGGCACTAAAATCCCTAGTGAACTATTAGAGTACTATCCAAATATTTATACCATCAATGCATTAGGTTCAAGGGGTTTTGTTTTTGGGCCATATTTGGCAAAGATACTAAAAGAGTATTTATTGGATAACAAAGAGATACCTAAAGAGGTATCTTTAGAAAAACTTTTTTATAAGATGGCTAGAAGAAACTCTTAAAACTCGTGAGTATCTTTACTTCTAGTATCTGCTTTTATATTATAGTATCTTGAGTTATCACCAATATCAATTCTAGCCATTATATTCCAGACTCCAACTTTTGGAAACTTCGCTCCAGTAAATGTGTAAACACCATTTTCAACTGTTGGATTATTTAATTTTTGATTAAATTCTGATGTCTCAGGTCTACTTGTAGCTACTATAATCTTTGCATCTTTTATAGGATTATTATTTAAATCTGTAATTTTATACTTAATAAGTGAATTATTTTCACTCATATTCTCTGAAATATAGTGAATTTTATATTTTTTATCAAATAATATACGTTTATTTATCAACTTATTTGCATTTGTATCAGCATCTTGATAATATGTCATATATAACTCACTAGGTTGAACATTAGCACCACTTGTTACTATCACAGTACCAACACAAAAACTAAAAACTAGAGTTATCGCAATTGCAATAGCGTATGGCCAAATCTTTCCACTACTAAAGTTCATTTTTTTGCCTTCTTAAATATAATCTTCTTTTTACATACATAACAATTGCATAAATTATTATAATATAAAATATAAACTTAATTACAAACAAACTATCTTTATTTGTATTTCCGTCATCATTTTGTAATACAACACCCTTACTAGTTGCAACCTGATGTGCAATATCTAAATAACCGTTATACATTGCAGCAGAGTACTTTCCAACTAATTCATTAGGTTTTGACTTTACTGACAATATAGGCAATATTGTACCTCCAGTATTACTAAACATTGTTGTTAACTCATCTATACTTCTAGCATAAACTATAGACATTAAGAAAGCTTGCACTGGTGAAGCAACAGGACTTAGTACCTGTTTTTTGTTAAAATATTTATATAAAGATGGTTCATTTACCAATATATCAACTTTTGAATCTAGTTCTGAAAAAGTTAAAAGGATAGTTGGTTCATTAAAATTTTCTAACAACTCTTTTTCATAAGAGTAAATACCAAAATTTTCTGGCAATTTTTTCAACATAACAAGTCTTAGTGAAATACCTGTTTTCTCATATAATTCTGATCCTAATTTATCTACTGTTTTAGTAAACAATGGATTATGAATCACTTCATCTTTATATAAATATTCTGCAGATAATGTTGTATGAAGCAGTATTGTGAGGATGAGGGCCGCAAGCCCTCTTGAAATAATCAATTGTATTACCTATCCAATAAAAAGATGATTAGGTGTAACAACAGCATAAAGTGTATATGCAGCCATAATAACTAGACCCCATGAAAGTATTTTATCCATAATCTACTCCTCTATTTCACATCTACTAGATGTTTAGAATTTTCAGTACTAAACATCTTGATTGATTTTTCATTTACGATTTTATAATAGTTTGTTGACTGAGCAGTCTGAACAGCCATAGCATAGTATGATAACACTGCCAAAATACTAAGTAATAATACTGTAGCAATTATTCCGCCTGTTAAACCATTAAGAGCCCAAACACTTCTGTTTTCATTCATGCTTTATCTCCTTACTTACTTAAACTATTGATATATGCACCAACAGCTTCTTTTTGCTTAGCATTAAGTCTATCAAATGCTGGCATTGTTCCAATAGAACCTTTTTTACCATGAGTTAAAACATTAGTAACTAAAGCTGGAGTAAACACTCTAATATTTGGACCCATACTATCAATACCTTTACCATCTGCACCATGACACATTACACATGTACCAGCGAAAACATCAGCACCTTCAGTACCTTTAAAACCATTTCCAACATACTTTGCAACTGCATCAATCTCTGCATCAGTAATTGGTGCATAACCAGCATTAGCATTCATAAGACCACTACGATCTGGCATTGGCATTTCAAAACCTAATAGTTGATTATTTGAACCATTAGTTACAACATCTTTTACAGAATCAACAGCTATTCTCTCATTAAGATCAGCAGATTGACCATCAATACCATCAGCATTAATACCATGACATACAATACATTCTGCTAGAAAAACTGATTCTCCCATCTCAACAAGTCTGTCACCTGTTATAGAAGCATGCTCTTTTTCAAACTTAGCATTTAAAACTGCACTATCTTCATTATACTCACCGATTTGAGAGTAAGCATTTACAGGATATCCTACTAGAAAATACCACATACCCCACACCATAGTACCTAAAAACATAACTGACCAACCTATTGGAAGGTCATTTTTATATTCACCAATGTTATCCCAAGACTCATCTGCAAGTTCACCCTCTGCAGTATCAGTTTGCATTTGACGAACATATTTAATTACAACAAATATCGTAATTATTACAAGTGCTACCGCACCAGCAATAGCCAACATATTTACTATATCGCCATTCAACCCGCCTTTTTGATAACCAACTGTTACATACGTTGCACCAAGCATCGCTATTGTAATTATGATTCCCCAAAGATAAAGCTTATTCATATATCTCTCCTACTTGTCTTTTTCTTTAGATATAGGTTTCACAGGAGCGTCACCTATATCATCTTTTAGTGCCATATTACTGTAATCTTCATAATCAGTCCCAGCTGCATCTTTCTTTTTTGTGTATAGATGATATATATAACTATACGTAAGAACAACTAAAAGAACAGTCGCAGATAGATACCCATATGCTTGAAGTTCATCAATATTCACTATAAACCTTTTGTTACTTAAGACTATTCAAATATGCAATTAAAGCAACTATCTCTGGAATTTTTCCAGCTGATACTGCATCTTTAACATCTTGATTTTTCATATCTTTAACAATCTCTTTTGCTTCTTCTAAAGCTAATTTATTTGCTTCTTCTAAAGTACTTCCCATTTTAACAATTTTAGTTGATCCATCTTTTGTAGGAACCGCTTTGTTATATGGAACACCAAAAGCATTTGCAATAGTAATTTGCTCAGCAAGTACAGTATCAACATCAACCATAGTAGTAAACATCCATTTATACCCAGGCATAATAGAACTTGGGATAAGAGCAGATGGGTTCATCATATGATTTTCATGCCACTCTGTTGTACGGTAGTTACCTATACGATGTAAATCTGGACCAGTTCTTTTAGAACCCCAAAGGAATGGACGATCATAAGCATATTCACCACTTAAAGAGTAATGACCATAACGGTCAGTTTCTGATTTAAATGGACGAATAAGTTGCGAATGACAAGCATTACAACTATTTTTAATATAAGCATGGCGACCAGCTAACTCAAGTGTTGAGTATGGCACAGTACCAATTGTTGGACGAGATGCCTGCGCAAAGTTTGGAACGATTTCGATTAAACCAGCAAAAGCAATAACAATAAATACACCCACCGCAAAAAAGAATGGATTTTTTTCTAACCAATGAAACATAATAATATCCTTTCTTAAGCGCCCATAGGCGATGCATTTTGTAGCTCAGACTCTTCAACAGGGCGAGCAGACATAGTTTTATATATATTGTAAGCAAATATAAAGAAACCAGCTAAGTAAAATAAACCACCAATACCACGTAACGCATAATATGGGTGTAAAACATCAACTGTATCAATGAAAGAGTAAGCTAGATTACCAAATTCATCGTGAGCACGCCACATCATACCTTGAGTAATACCTGCAATCCACATTGATGTAAAATATAAAACAATACCTAATGTTTGAATCCAAAATTGTGTAGCCATAAGACTTTTTGAATATAACTCACGTTTAAATACACGAGGAGCCATATGGTAAAGTGCCGCAATAATCATGAATCCAACCCAACCAAGAGTACCATCATGAACATGACCAACAATCCAGTCAGTAAAGTGAGCAATAGCATTAACTGATTTAATCGCTTGAATCGGACCTTCTAGTGTTGAGAACATATAAAAAGTTGAACCTAAAACCATAAATTTAATTAATGGAGATGCTGCAACCTGTTGCCATTCACCCTTCATTGTAAGAAGCATATTAATTGCTGAACCCCATGAAGGAAGAATTAATATAATTGAGAAAATAGAACCCATTGTTTGAACCCAGTCAGGAACAGTTGAGAATAACAAGTGATGACCACCAGCCCATAAATATACGAACATTAATCCCCAGAATGAAAGTAAAGATAATTTATAAGAATAAATCGCTTGACCAGACTCTTTTGGTAAGAAATAATAAATCATAGCAACAATAGGCACTGTAAATACAAATGCAACCGCATTATGACCATACCACCATTGAACTAATGCATCATTTGTACCAGCATACATAGATACAGAGTGCATAATATCACCATGTCCACCAGATGCGAAATAAGTAGGTATTTCCATATTATTAAATAGGTAAAGCATAGCTACACCTAAGAAAGTAGCTATATAATACCATATTGAGATATAAAGTGATTTTTCACGGCGTATACCGATAAGACCGAATATACTTACACCCCATAGTACCCATACTACAACAATAGCAATGTCAATAGGCCACTCAAATTCAGCATACTCTTTTGATGATGTATAACCCATAAATAGTGATACAACTGCTGCTGCAACACCAATTACATATAACCAAAATTGTAATTTACCTATAAACATTAAAAATTTAGATTCTGCCATAGATACTTTGAGTACCCTTTGACCAACATAATACCAAGTAGCAAATATACCACTTACCGTAAAACCAAATGCAACTGCATCAGTGTGCAATGGACGAAGACGACTAAAGTTTGTGTATTCCGCTAGATTTTCACCTAAGATTAGGTTTAAGCTTGGGAAAGCAAGTTCAAATGCAATAAATACACCGATTGTCATGCCTACTAATCCTAAAACGATAGTAGTAACCATGAACATCTTTGCAACTGTATAGTCGTACTCTAATGGACGATTCTCCATATATAGCCTCCTTAAAGATTCAAAGCAAGAAGTCTAAAATATTTTTAGACTAATTAACACTGCAATATTAGCAGTTTTAATCTATATAAAGTCTTAATTAGTGACAGATTAGTGACAATATTGAAAGATTTATTAAATTTATGACCTAAATTAACATTTATGTAACAAATTTAAGTTTAAGAAAGAGAGTTTTTATCTTTTAATCAAAGATAAAAACTCATTAAATATGTAGCGACTCTCTTTTGGACCAGGGGAGGATTCAGGGTGATGTTGAACTGAAAAAATTGGGCTATCGTTATAGTTTAAACCTTCGATAGTATCATCAAAAAGGTTAGTATGAGTAACAGAAGCAATCTCAGTAATATTATCAGGAACATTATAGTTATGATTTTGTGCAGTAATCTCAACTAAACCAGTTTTTATATTTTTAACTGGATGATTTCCACCATGATGACCAAATTTTAGTTTGTAAGTATCGTAACCATGACTTATCGAAAGAAGTTGATGACCAAGACAAATTCCAAACATAGGTACTTTTGCAGCTATTAATTTTTTGATTTGTTCTTGTTCACGCTTAAGCACAAGTGGATCACCAGGACCATTTGATAAAAATACTCCGTCAATCTCTTTGTTGTTATATCTAGCAACTAGACTCTCAGCATCAAAATCATTAGGTATAACTTCAACACCAATCCCAGCAGATACAATTTCATTTAAGATATTTGTTTTAATTCCAAAATCAATAGCTACAATATTTGCTTCAGCTTTTGGAGCTTTATCAAACTCAAATCCACTTTTATCATTATAAGTTGATTGATTATGAGTGTAAGCCTCTTTTGTACTCACTTGCTCTATATAATTTATATCTTCTATGCGAGGTGAATTTTCTAAAATCTTTTTCAACTCATCTTTATCAGATATTTGCGTAGATGCTATCATCATCATGGCACCTTCACTTCTAAGCATCTTAGTTAAAAATCTCGTATCAATATCACAGATTCCCATAATATTATGCTCTTTTAAAAATGCATCAAGTGAGCCCTCTGCACGAAAATTAGAATATCTTTTTTGATATTTTCTAACTATCATCCCTTTTGCATGAGCACCTTTACTTTCCATATCTTGAGTATTAACACCCACATTTCCAATTTCTGGAGTTGTAAAAGTAACAAATTGACCAGCATATGAAGGATCAGACATAATCTCTTGATAACCGCTCATTGAAGTGTTAAAAACTATTTCTCCAACAACAGTATCTTCTGCACCAAAACTATTTGCTTCTAAAAAAGTTCCATTTTCAAGATATAAATAAACTTTCTTCATACTCATTAGTCCATACCTCTTTTTGATAATTCTTCATGATAAAGTTTTTCATAAAGTATATCAAACTCATCAGTTCCAGGAATATAACGTTTTTTATAGGTATGTATTTTATCCATTACAGCATCATCAAGCTCAGATGCTTCAGCAATAAATGAAGTTATTGCACCATAAATAATATTTTTAATACGATTTTCTGTAACATCAAAGTGGATTAAATCCTCTTCATAAAGTTCATCTAAAATTTTGTGAGCAACATCAGAGTAACGCTCTTCGTAGTTTAAAATTACACCAAATTCTGGTGCAAGTTTTTTCTTAATCATAAAGAAAAGTTGTCTCTCATCTACAAGATTAAACTCTATCTCTTCTTCGTTGTCATCACAAATCTCATCAACTTTTTCTTCAAGAGCCATCTCTTGGTGTACATTTTCTATTAGCACTTTTTCAGCTTCAGCAGAAACTGCTTCAAGTCCTTTTGTCATCGTAACAACACCACTTTTATTTAAATCGATTGCTATTTTACTAGATATATGGGGGATAGTTTTTAGTGATATTTTCATTTGATTAAGACCCTATTTTATATAAATTTTGCTATTTTACTATAAAAATCATTAGAGTTTGATTATAAAATTAGTTCGAAAGTATAACTGTAAGTTCAGAAGCTTTTTTAGGATCCATTTTTGTTAAAATCTTACCAACAGTTTTAGGCTTAAGTGAGCTTAATATCTGTGCTGCTTGGGCTGTATCCATATCTGAAAGAATATTTGCAGCAGAACCTGCTTTCATCTTTGCAAAAGTTTGAGCCATTTTATCCATTTTAAGATTTTTAATCTCTTTTAAAACAGCCTCATTTCTATCTAACATTTTTTTAATGTTTTTCTCTTTTGAAGAGATTTCAGTATGTTTTCTATCTACAATTTCTTCCTCTTGGGAAAGTTTAGTTTCTCTCTTTTTAAGAAGCTCTTCTGTTGCTGCTTTTAAAGCAGATAATGCTTGTTTTTGTTCATCAATACGTTCTAATTCAATTAAAAGTTCACTCTTTCTAGCTTTAAAAATCTCTGTACATTCAAAAAGTTTATCTGATGTTTCTAGTGAGAACAATGATGAAAATGTAAATAAAACTAACAATAATATTTTCAATACTAACCCTTTTTCTTAGCTTTATTTTTTCTATCATAAGTCATAAGTGCAACTTCATCTAAATCTTTTGCTTCTTGTGCTTTGATTTTTTTAATCTCTTTTTTAATCTCTTCAAGCTCTAAATATTTAAATTTTTCATGTTCCATCATATCCAGTTTAAACTGCTGTTTTGCAGACTCAACTTGAGTTTTGGCGAATGCTACCCACTCGTTATTATGTTTAATCAAACCTCTTTGAGAATCAAGTAGGGTTCGTGAAGCTAAAAAATCAACCATAAATCCAGAAGATGGAGCTTCAACATCCCGAAGTGAATCATATGAAATCTTAAGAGCCATAGAGGCAGAGTTTAAATCTGCATTTGCTTTTTGTACTACTCTTTCACTCTTTTGCATTGTACTTTTTTTAAGTTTAACAAGTGAAGTGAAACGAGTTTGCAAAATTAGTCCTTAGCTTATAAAATTATAGTATCATCTCTTTCAGGTGATGTAGAGATTATACCAACTTTTGTTTTACTAAT
>Ga0256842_1000687_pt1 | contig 29454 bp, 28 predicted proteins | sample 4559240metaG_FD_185973 | JGI IMG/M metagenome (GOLD analysis project Ga0256842, IMG submission 185973) | Hydrothermal vent microbial communities from Guaymas Basin, Mexico - 4559-240 | ecosystem: Environmental > Aquatic > Marine > Hydrothermal vents | place: Mexico: Guaymas Basin | collected... | reverse complement strand
AACAATTTGCAGGCGTTAATGTAAAAACAGCCGGCAGCGGGAGTATCGGTGCTACAAATGTTTTAAGAGTTGTCAAAGAGAAAAACCCTGTCTTGGCAAAAAAACTCGGGATTGCAACACTTATTCTTGATGCGCTCAAAGGAGTAATTGTTTTAAGTATTGCCTATTTTATGGGACTTGACGAGTCAGTTTTATGGGCTATTGCTGTTTTATCCGTTTTAGGACACTGTTTTTCTCCATATCTTGGATTTGAAGGAGGCAAAGGCATTGCAACCGGAATGGGTGTTATGATGTTTATGATACCCATTGAAACAACTATTGCATTAATCGTCTGGTTAGTCATGGCAAAGACCATCCGCATCTCTTCAGTTTCTTCACTTACCGGAGTTCTTGCCCTTCTCATCTCTAGCTTTATAATACATCCGCATATGACACATGCACCGGTTGTTTTCATTGTAACTATTCTCTTTTATAAACACATTCCGAATATTATCCGTGTTATAAAGGGTGAAGAAAAAAGAGTGATATAATTTGGAAATTCATATAGAAGATTTAACCTTTACATGTATTATAGGTATTTTGGAGTTTGAAAGAAAAAATGCACAAAAAGTTATCATCAATGTCAAAATAAAATATACCTTTGATGATGAATTCATTAATTATGCAGAAGTAGCAGATTTTATAAAAACAACTATGATAAATGAAAAATTTTTACTTATTGAAGATGCCATTCAAACATTACAGCTGCAACTTAAAAATAAATTTTTAAAAATAAGCACACTTTATCTAAAAATAACCAAACCCTCCATATTGTCCGACTGTGTCGTCAGTGTAAGCGATACTATAAACTTCAATTCTTAATTATAACTTCATTTTTTTTTAAAAAAAATTGAAAAAAACTTTAAAGTAACCTAAAATTATGCTATTATTTCACAAAAATATTTAAGCACAGGAAAATAAATGCGTATTTTGATTATAGAAGATGAGGTAACATTAAATAAAATGTTAGCAGAAGGACTCAAGGAGTTTGGTTACCAAAGTGATGTTGTTGAAACATTAAAAGATGGCGAATACTATCTTGACATCCGTAACTATGACCTAGTCCTTATGGACTGGATGCTTCCTGATGGAAACTCAGTTGACATTATAGGTGATATTAAGGCAAAAACTCCTAAAACAGTTGTTGTTGTTATTTCGGCAAGAGACGATAACGAAAGTGAAATAGAAGCATTACGTGCCGGTGCTGATGATTACATTAGAAAACCATTTGATTTTGATGTTTTAATTGCTCGTATTGAAGCACGTTTACGTTTTGGCGGAAGCAATATTATTGAAATTGAAGATTTAACAATTAACCCCGAAGAAGAAAAAATCACTTACAAAGAGACAGAGATAGAACTTAAAGGAAAACCTTTTGAAGTACTTACACATCTTGCTCGTCATCGTGATCAAATCGTTTCTAAAGAACAACTTCTTGATGCTATCTGGGAAGAACCTGAACTTGTTACACCTAATGTAATTGAAGTTGCCATTAATCAGATTAGACAAAAAATGGACAAACCTTTATCTATCACAACTATAGAAACAGTACGCCGCCGCGGTTACCGTTTTTGTTTTCCAAAAGAGATTTAATCTAAAAATGATATAATCTCATAAATATATTTATGAGGTTATCTTATGTTTTTTACTCGGAGTATTCGAGCCAATTTTCTTATTCAACTGATATTTGCATCAGGTACTCTTATCGTTATTTTTTCATCCCTCTTATATTTTTATATAGAAAAATCAATTTATGATGATAAGAAAGAAGAACTCATACAATATGCCAAAAATATTTCTGCCTACAAATCTGTTTTTCAAGCCGATGAGTCTATACCAGAAAACTTTTTTTCTTTAAATGTAGGCATAATTTATTTAAAAAATCCAGATACACAAATGGATATTTATGAAAAAACAGAGCACAAACACACATATTTAACATTGATTTACCCCTTTAATCTTGACAACAGAAGTTATCTTAAAATCACAAAAGACATTACACAAACAAAACATCTTCTCAAAAAAATCAAAAAATATATATTTATAATCAATATAGCCGGTGTGTTACTTGTTGTTATTTATGCTTTAACTTTATCTAAAATGTTGGTTGCCCCTATACAATCACTCACAAAAAAGCTCTCAAATATGAATGAGCATCTGATAAAAGAGATAGATATCCAAAAACTCCCAAAAGAATTTGAACCTTTAGGTGAAACCCTCAATCATTTAATTTCAAGAATTCAAAATTTTGTCAAATACCAAAAAGAGCTTTTTATAGGAACAGCCCATGAGCTCAAAACACCTTTAGCTGTCATAAAATTAAAAAATCAGGTAACACTGATTAAGAAACGGACACCGGAGGAATATATAGAAGCCATTAAAACTACAAACAAGACAATTGATGAAATGAATATAATCGTTTCAAATATACTCAACATAGGTCGGCAGGAAGGTGCACAACTTGACAAACCGGTAGAAGTTGACGTCATAGCATTTTTAAAACAAAAAGCAAATGACTTTAAATTGCTTGCCGAAAATGAAGGGAAAACACTCCATATGCAATTTGAACCAAATGGATTTATGGCAACTCTCCAGCTCAGTCTTTTAAATCAAATCATCCAAAATTTTTTACAAAATGCTCTTAAATTTACGCCTAAAGATAAATCAGTCACACTAAGAAGTTCTCAAGACAGTATAGGACTTCTTATAGAAGTCATAGATGAAGGATGCGGAATTGATGACACTGTTGATCTATTTGCTCCGTTTAAGCGGCAAGGGAACAAATCAGGTGTCGGACTTGGTCTGTTTTTGGCAAAAAGTGCTGCGGATGCTCTGGGTGCAAAGATTACAATCAAAAATAGAGAAGATGGAATTGACGGAACCATAGCATCATTGCACCTTAATTCTAAACTCTCTTGCATAATTCCAAGAAATACATAACGTTTCAAAAATAATAAAGCTTTAATTTGATATAAATCGTCAGATAAAAAATAAGTACAGAATATAAGGTTTTTGAATATGGCTCTAATAATTAATGATGAATGCATTGCATGTGATGCATGTAGAGAAGAATGTCCTACATTGGCAATAGAAGAAGGTGATCCAATTTACTATATTGATCCGGATAGATGCACGGAATGTGTAGGTGTTTATGATGAACCTGCTTGTATCTCTGTTTGTCCTGTTGACTGCATAGTTCCAGACAAAGATAATGTTGAAACAATAGCAGAACTTCAATTTAAATATAAAAACTTAGAAATAGAAGAATAATACATTGGCAAAACGTGTTGCAGTCATAGACATAGGTTCTAACTCCGTTAGAATGGTGATATACGAAAAAGTTTCCCGTTTTGCTTTTCATCTGCTTCATGAAGCAAAATCAAAAGTCAGAATTTCTGAAGATGCTTATAAGCACAATGGGGCCTTACAAGAAGTTCCAATGCAAAGGACTTTTGATGCACTCAGCGATTTTATGCAAATCAGTAATTCTTTCAAAGCAAACAAACTTTTATGTGTCGCAACTTCAGCACTAAGAGATGCTCCCAATAAAAAAGATTTCCTACAAAGAATAAAACAAAAATTAAAACTCAATATAAAAATTATAAGCGGCGAAAAAGAGGCCTATTTTGGAGCCATTGCCTGTGCAAATCTTTTACCTCAACAACGCAATGCACTCAGTATAGATATAGGAGGAGGTTCTACTGAATTTACCTATATAGACAAAGATAATGTTTCGCACCCTTTATCTCTAAAACTTGGAACTGTCCGTCTTAAAGAGCTTTATTTTGACACTGATGACATAAAAGGTGCAGTTGAATATATTGATAAACAGCTAGAAATGCTGCCAATTGAAAAAATCAACACCCTGATTGGAATTGGTGGAACATTTCGAGCAATTTCTAATTCCATAATGAAACGTACAATATATCCTCTAAACAAGCTACATGCATACGAGTATGATGCAACAACACTCAAGCAATTTATAGAAGAGCTTTTAGATACAAAAAACAATAAAGAGCTGAAAAATCTTTTTATTGACAACAATAGATTTGATGTAATAAAACCTGGTACGCTCATTTTACAAAGAGTGCTTAAAAAAATAAATATCTCAAAAATTATTACCAGCGGTGTGGGCGTGAGAGAAGGTATTTATTTGGCAGATTTACTAAGAAACTCTAAACACAAATTTCCTCACAATTACAATACTTCAGTACGATACATCATAGACACACATGTGCAGGATAAACAATTTTGTAATAATTTAAACCAACTGAGCAAAAAGATATTTGATTTAACATATAAATATTTTGGTATAGATCACAAATACAGATATAATCTTGCCATAGCAGCAAAACTTTATCCTGCCGGAAGCAGTGTACATTTTTATTCACAAAACAAGCATACCTATTATTTGATACAAAGTGCTTTAGAGTATGGATTTACACACCATGATATCATGCTGATAGCCACATTGACAAAGTATGCTAAAAACAAACTGCCTTCAAGTACTCATTTGCAACTCTATAAACAACTTCTGCCAAAAGAACAAATCACAAAAACACTGAGTTTTTTACTTTCTTTAAGTATTGCACTTTTGAGCCACAGACCAAGGAATATAGATTTTGAGTTAAATTTTGATGGGAATACATTACATATAAGCTCCCAAAAGAAACTCTATTTGTCTAAAGAAGCAGTCTCAAAATTAGTTTGTGAACATCAAGATTTTAAAGTATCCTTTTAAAATCTTTGTCCCATTGTAAATTCAAAACTTGATTTTTTATCACTGTCTTTAGCGTTAATTGGATTTGCAAACATTAACTGGACAGGTCCAACAGGTGAAAACCACTCTATTCCTGCACCATACCCTGCGCGTGAAATATTATTGCTTAATAAATCATCTGTAACATTGTCTGAAATTGTTCCCCAATCAGCAAAAGCCACTAAACGCATTTTTGCTTTAGGTATCAAAGGAAGACTCAATTCAAGATTATTAGAGAATGTCTGGGTTCCGCCAATTCTTCTAATTCCATCAGTAGCAGCTTCATCAGCCACTGTTGGAGAAAGAGAATAAGACTGATACCCTCTGACACTTCCTATACCACCCATATAAAATTTTTCGGCCAAAGGAATATCACCGTTATCTATTAATGCATAAAATCTTGCCTTATATCGCAAAATAGCATCAAATCCCATTAAATCCTGAAGTCCGTAATATTTTGCAAAATTAGTCCTTGCTTTTATAAAATCTGCTGTTCCGCCAAGCCCGGATTTTTCAACACTCTGCGACAATTCAAAACCTTTACGCGGTAGATAATAATCATCTGTATTATCCCATTTTACACTCACAGTCACACCACTTTTCGTATATGATTCAAACGGATCAGCTTTATCATAATTATATGATGTAGAATTAAAATCATCATCAAAAGAATAACTGTTACTCGAATACCCATACCCTACATAGCCACTTATATGACGTGTAAATCTATGCCCAAGACCCATACTTAAACCATTACTGTCAACTGTATAGTCAATATATTCATAAGAAGAATGATAAATAGAAAAGTTACCACTAAAATCACTGTCATTTAAACGTGGATTTGAAATATTAAATGAATAGTTTTTTGTTGTTTCAGATTTTTCAGCTTTTACTCCGACATTAATACCTGACCCCCAAATATTTCTATCACTCACGCCTATGCTGATAAGAAGACCGCCATAGCTTCCATATCCACCGCCAATTTGAATATTGCCTGTCGGTGCTTCTTTTACTTTGACAACTAAATCCATCGTCTTGTTATCAATTCTTTTTTCTTCTATTGTATTGCCATCAAAAAATCCGAGTCTTCCAAGTGCTGAACGAGAATCAGTTAAATCAGTCAAAGAGTACATATCTCCAGGCCCCAAATACAACTCTCGACGAATTATTCTGTCAAGTGTTCTACTATTACCGGAAATTAAAACATTTCTAATTTTAACTTTATCTCCCGGCATAACTTTAAAGACTACCTCAACAGTGTGTTTTTCTTTATCTTTTTTCAAATCTGGCACAACCTGAACAAAAGCATAACCCAAATCTGCAATAAGCGTTTTGATTTTTTTAGAATCATTTCTGAAGGTTTTTATGTTAAATACTTCACCTGGTTCAAGAGAGATAACCTCTTGCAGCTTTGCATCATCAGCTACATGTTTTACCTGATTGATAAAAATCTTACTGATCTTATAAGGTTTCCCCTCAGAAATCAAGTAGCTCATATCTGCACTGTAATTATCAAAATCAACTCTTACAAAAGGTTCGTTAACTTTTGCATCCAAATAACCATATTGCATATAGTAGTCACGAATTCTCAGAGGATCGTATTCTAAATCTTTAAGACTCATTTTACCATCATTTTGACCCCAAAACCATCCCATAAACTCTTTTTCTTTATTTGCAATTACATCATCAAAATCATCTGAATCTAAACCATAAACACCGCTATATTCAAGCTTTTTAATAACAATTTCTTCACCCTCATTGACAAGAAAAGTAACTTTAACACTTCCATTTTTCAAATATTTTGTTTCAACTTCTACAACACTGTCAATTTTCCCTTCTTGAGAGATTGCATCAATGATTCGTTTTTTAGCAGCTTCAAGTTTCTTTTCATCATACAAGGTACCCTTTTTGATTTGAATTACAGAATCTTTTACTTCATCATCACTTTCTTTCCAGCCTTTAAGTTCCACCTGAGAAATAATCGCTTTTTCTTTAAAATAAAAAGTCAACTTCCCGTTTTCGTCAAATTCTGTCCAAATATCATTAAAATAACCCTGATCAAAATATTTCTTTATTGCTTTATCAACAATCTCTTTGTCAACATCGTCACCCTCTGAAAAACCCAGCATTCTTAATGCGACAGGTTTAGAAAGGTGAACCAGACCATTGTATTCAATTGTTTTAACTACTTGCGCGTATATATTTGTTGTAAAAACAACCAATAAAAAAGATAAAAGTATTTTCATTTATATTCCATTTAAAAAATTAGTAAAGATTTTACCCATTATGAGGTTAATATTAAGTAAATTCAGTATAATTTTGCAAATTAACAGAAAGAATAAGCATGAACATAGCAATTATTGGATTAGGTTTAATGGGTGGTTCTCTTGCCCTCTCGTTAAAAAAGCAAAATTATGTTGACTCTATTGTAGGATATGACCATAATGAAAAGCATAAGCAAGATGCACTTTGTCTTGGATTGGTAGATAAAATAGTCTCTTTTGAAGAGGTCAAAAAGTGTGATGTTATCTTTCTTGCCATTCCCGTAAACGGTATTATCAACACGCTAAAAGAGCTTACAGATGTTTCTCCTGAGACAACTATCATCGACCTTGGAAGTACAAAAGAGAAAATCGTTGCCTCCGTTCCACCGGAAATTCGCAAAAACTTTGTAGCGGCACATCCTATGACAGGCACTGAAAACTTCGGTCCACATGCTGCGGTTGAAAATCTTTACTATGATAAAGTCGTTGTATTATGTGATTTAGAAGAGAGCGGTGAGATTCAAGAAAAAACTGCAAAAAAAATATTTAAATCACTCCATATGAAAAAATATTTTATGAAATCGCATGAACATGACCGTCATGCCGCTTTTATTTCTCATATGCCTCATGCCATCTCTTACTCAATTGCAAATACTGTTTTAAAACAAGAGAATAAACATAATATTTTAGCTCTCGCTGCCGGTGGATTCCGTTCTATGAGCCGTCTTGCAAAAAGTTCCCCTTACATGTGGGAAGATATTTTCAGACAAAATAAAGAAAATCTTCTTGAAGCCATAGAACTTTTTGAAACAGAACTCACAAACCTCAAACAAAACATTCAAAACGAAGAGTGGGACAAAGTCCATCAAGAGATGGCAAATGCGAACAAACTGCACGATATCCTAGACTAGGATATATCGTACTTTTTAAGTATCTCTTTTAAAACTTTTTTATCTATTTTTTCTTTTTTTGAAGTGTACAAATTCGATTCTAAAATATCAACGACTTTTTTCACTTGTGCATCTTTATCTTTATACGGTAATAATTTTATCAACAGTAATTTCTCATCATTGATGTTCAATGTTTTTTCTCTTTTTAGGAACTTTATAGGTTTTACGAACAACACAATTATGACACCGACAAACAAGCCTAGAAAAAATGCAACAATTATCCATATTTTATTGAAAGACTGCGTTGCATTCGTTACATGTAACGCTTGTTGAGATAGTTCTACAGGTGTTTTTTCTCTTTTAATTTTCAATTTACTTGTTTGTTTAACAGCGCCGTTTACTTTTATATGAATCCGCTGTGTAGAAATTTTCTCCACTTTTTTCGTTTTCAAATTATAAAAAACTAAAGAAAATGGAGGAATCGTAAAATCTTTATCTGACACAAAGGCAAGTTTTTGCGTTAAAGTATTGTCTTTAATGTTTATTTTTTCATCAAAGACATTCACACCCGGTATATACGGTTTAAAAATTTTAATATCTTCTAGGTTTCCCTCACCCACGACTTTTACAGTAACATTGACAGCTTCATTAGGATTAATCTCCAATTTATCTGCAGTTGCACTAATGGTGAAATTTCCGACAATTTTTGCATTATTCGGCAGTGGTTTTGCCGTTACATGTACTTCGTTTGAAAAATAGCTTTTCCATTTGACTTGGGGCATAAAGCTTCCCCAAACATCTCTTGAAGATATTCTTGTCGCAATTTTTAACTGTGCCGGTTGAATTGTCAAATTACCTTCTCTTTGCGGGGCAAGCCTATAACTTGCTTTTGTAATAATAAAATCACCCTGCTCGGTTCTTGTCGGCTGTGATTCGCCTTTGATCCAAAACCCTTTAAAATCCGGTGCAATAAATTTACTGTCAACCGCTTCGGCATCTTTTCTTTGTTTTAACACAAGATTCAAAGTAAACGGTTCCCCTACAAACAACTCTGTTTTAGAAGGAATAAGATCAAGCACAAAATCTGCATTTTTATCTTGTACGGCAGGTTTTACAGTTACTTTTACACTGTTTGATTTTTCAGTTTTACCATCGACTTCAACACTTACAGGTTCAATCACACAACTTTTTTGCGGCATAAATTGATAGCTCAGTACATAGCTTTTTGTGTAGTCGTTATTTATCATCTGTATACTGGTCTGGGAACTCGTCCCTAGCACATTACTACCACATAGTGTACTGATAAGCGGTTTGTTTACTTCACCGCCTGTTATACTTAAAGTATAAGTTGCCACTTCTCCTTTGACAACACTTTTAGGGTAGACCTTCGCTACTACACTTGCATATATTGCAGTAGTGAGTAAACTAAAAATTATTATTATTTTACCAAGGTTTTTCATAACTATTTTCCTTTTTCATATTACTTTGGTTTAATCTGTATAGATAAGTGCTTTGTTCATTATTTAATGTTTTCAACCACTTTGCCTCTTCTGCATCACTCATTTTACTTTTCATTTTTGCAGCTTGTCCGGACTGCAAGGCAGAAGATTTTTTCTTATCTTTTTCCTGTTTTTTCTTAACTGCTTCTTGTTTTTTATCAGCCTTTAGCTTTTTTTTCTCTTTTTGTTTATTTTTCTCGGCCTGCTGTTTTTGCTTTTCATTTTGCTTTTTGTTGGCATTTTCTTCTTGCTGTTTTTTCTCTTCTTCACTCGGCTTTTGAGATTTTCTTTGCTGATTCTTTTTATCTTGCTTATTTTTGTCTTTTTTCTTTGAATCTTTTTTATCTTTCGAATCTTTATTATCGTTTTGATTCTGCTGATTTTTTTGATTCTGTTTATTCTTCTGGTCTTTGTTACCCTTGTTCTTTTGATTCTGGTTATTCTTTTTATTATCCTTGTTGTTTTTCTTTTGATTTTTCTGATTCTTCTTTTGCTGCTGCTTCTTCTGTTGCTTTTTCTTTAAAACTTTTTTCACAACTTCCAAATTCTCTCTTGTATCTTTATCTTCATGCAGTTTTAAGGATTTTTCATAAGACGCGATGGCTTTTTTCAAACTTCCTTCATCGCCCATTTTTGCATAAGCATTTCCCATATTTGCAAAATTCTTCGCACGCTCAAGCTGCTTGTCAAATGTCGCCTTTTCATAATTTTTAATTGCTTCTTTGTATTTTCCTTCTTTATATAAAGCATTTCCTGCATTATAATAACTCTCATTATGATTAGCTTTCTTTGCATATGCATCATAGATTTTGGCAGATTTTTCATAATTTTTCTGCTCATAAGCTTTTTTAGCTTCATCAAGATGCATAAAGTCTAAAAGTCCTGCATGTGAAGCAGAACTATTAAACAACAATAAGCCCAATATAAACAAAGAAGGCACCTTAGCTTTCACACGCTTACTTATAGAAGATGTTGCAATTAACAGAAGAAAGAGTGCCAAGCCTAAAGGATAGTAAAAAAGCGGTATATATTTTTCTATTTCTTCAGATTTTAACTCTTTTTTCTTACTGTGTCGTTCTATTTCTCGTAGCATTGCTTTAACATCTGCATTAGAATTTACACCCTCAATATACACGCCACCGGTTTTTGTCGCCAAATCGGCAATTTTCTCATTAAGTTTTGACACGATTATTTTTCCGTTTTGTTTTATAAATTCACCATCTTCAAGTTTTATAGGAGCACCCTGCGGTGTTCCAATACCAAGAACAAAAACAGCTATGCCACTCTTCTTTGCAAAAGCGATTTCTTGCGAAAAATCTTTTTTATCTCCACCGTCACTTAAAATAAGCAGGTACTTTTTAGAATCTTTTTTAATGCTTGTATCCACTACATGTAACATAGACATAAAATCAGTACCTTGTTCTGTTATAGAATTTGTATTGAGTTTTTTCAATAAAAAAGCAACCGCTTCATGATCAAAACTCAGCGGTGAAACCAAATAAGAATTTTTTGCAAATGCTATGACACCTATACGCTCATTGGGAGCTAACTTCAATAACTCCAAAGCCTTTTGTTTGGCCAACTTTAAACGATTAGGGTAGACATCTTGGGCAAGCATCGAATCTGATATATCCAAAGCTATCATAATGTCGGCACTTTTTGCTTTTACTTCAATTTTTCCATCTTTTATAACAGGTCCTGCTAATGCGATTATCATCAAAACAGATATTAGGAAAAAGAGTGCATTTCTTGCTTTAAGCGTCAAAGTATTTGATGAAACTCGAAGCTTTTGCATAACTTCATTTGAAAAATATGTTGCGTGTGCCTCTTTTTGTGTCCATAATAACCCAAAAAGTATAAAAACCAGCGGCAACATGTAATATAAAAATTCCGGATGTAAAAAACTCATATTGCACTCCCTCTTTTATTTCGCAAATATACATAAAGCAACAGAGATAGCAATGCTATAAACAACGGATAAAAATAGTAATAATTTTTATATGAAAATGTCTCATTTTTTATCTCTGATTTTTCCAATTCATCAATTTTTTTATACACTTCTTTTAATTGTGAAGCATTCGAAGCACCAAAAGCAACCCCACCTGTCTCTTTTGCAATTTTCAGTAAAACGGCTCTGTTATACTCATCAGGCCCACCAATACCGATCGGATATACTTTGACACCCTCTTTTTTAGCCATATCGAGTGCAACATCTAGAGGAATTTTATCTGCTCCTGCTGTTGAGTAACCATCTGTAAGTAAAATTGCAACTTTTGATTTGGCCTTACTCATCTTTAACAAATTCACACCCTGTGCCAAGGCTTCATATAAAGCTGTGTATTTTCCGGCAATCCCAACTTCAAGCTGAGAAACTATACGTGAGAGTATATGCTTGTCGTATGTCAATGGAGAAGCGATGAAAGAATAGGAACCGAAAACGACCAGTCCCATATTGTCATTTTTTCTCTTATTTATAAAATCCTTGACTATTGACTTGACAACATCAAATCGTGATGCAGCAGGATTTTCAGTGTCAAAACCACGCTCTTTCATAGAACCGGAAGCATCCAAAATAAGTGCTATTTCATGCCCCTGTTTTGGTTTTAATTCATAGGGCTCATCTTTTACCGGTGACATAAGTGCCAAAATCATCATTAGTATTGTCAGCCATTTTAAGAAAAAAAGTAATTTTGATGCAGAAACATTACTTTTCATAAATTGTGATGCATGCGGAAAGTAAATTGAAGGCAACTTCATTTTACATAAGAATTCACAAGCAACAAAAAATAATATTACAAACAGTAATGTAGGAAATTCAAAATATATACCATCAAACATCTATCATTCCCTTAAATAAATCTATTACATGTAAAGTATCCGCATCAAAATCTTCTACATTTTTCTTATATTTATATTTTTCTAATTTTTCTATCATATTTTCGTATGCTTGTAAATGGTGTTCGCTGTCATTTTTAAATGTTGCACCATACAATGTCAAATCATATGCCGCTTTTTTTGGATTTGTATAATCAATAGTATTTAATAATTTATAATGTTCTACTCTTTTATTAAATTTTTTCCTGTTTTTAATCCATTTGTATGCCAAATATAAAAAGCCTGAGAGAATAAAAGCAGCCAATAGGCTCACTCCGATAAAATAATATAAAGAGTATTCATGTATCTCAATTAGCGGCTTTATGTCATGCAAAGGAATTTCGTTTTGTTTTAAATTTTGCATTTATCTGCCCTCAAATAATCTTCTTAATGAAACACCGATTTTTCCATCTGTATAAACTTTTGTAAATCGTATCTGGTGTTTTCTAAATGTTGCATACAATTTTCTATCATGAATTAACACTTTTTTTGCATACTCTTTAACCGTCTGCGCATTAAAATCACCTTCCAAAACAGCACCGCTTTCGGGATCTACCAAAGAAGCAAATCCCATCTGTGGCGGTGTTTCTTCTAACCTGTCTCTTACGATGACGGCAACCACTTCATGTTTTTTTGCCAATACTTTAAAATCGGGTATTTCAAAAAAATCACCGACGATGACAATTAAAGACTTACGTTTGAGACGTTTAAACAACGTATCTGCCAAAACTTTATAATCTGCTTTTTTGTTCAAAGGATCAAAATTCAAAATTTCATTTGTACTTTTATGCACCTGAAAAAGCTTTTTACTTGGTTTTAAAAATGATTCTAATTTATCACTGAAAATATACGAACTCAGCAAATCGCCGTTTTTAATGGTAGAAAAACTCAACATTGCCGTCACTTCGGCTATCACATCCTGCTTAAATCGCTTAGAACCAAAATAGACACTGCCGTTAAGCATAGAAGCGACGACAACATTTAATTCTCTCTCTTCGCGAAATATTTTAATGTAAGGCTTTTGTAATTTCGCCGTAATATTCCAGTCAATATGACGAATATCATCACCAGGCATGTATTCACGCAATTCTATAAAATCATAACCTTCGCCCTGAAAAACAGACGGATTGTTCCCAACCATCTCACTAAAAACCTGACGGCGTGCCCGTACAAGTATTTTTTGTAATTTACTCATTGGTGCAACCTTATGGTATAGCTACGGTTTCAAGCACTTTTTGAATGATTTCATCCGTTGTTATACCCTCAGCTTCAGCCTCATATGTAAGCACGATACGATGGCGCATCAACTCTTTTACGATGTATGCGACATCAACAGGCGTTACAAAATCTTTGCCTCGCATAAATGCCATCGCCTTGACTGCCTTGAACATATCAATACTTACACGGGGAGAAGCACCGAATTGTATATACTCTTTTATTTCATCAAGTCCATACTCCTCTGGGTGTCTTGTAGCATTAACCAATTCTATCATATACTCTTCAACTTCTTCATCTACATGTATATTTCTTACGGCTATTTTTAACTCTTCTAATTCGTTTTTGTTCAGTACCGGATTAATTGTTTCAAAATTTCCACTTGAAATTCTTCTTGCAATTTCAAGTTCTTCTTTTTTTGTATTGTACCCGACAACAAGTTTGAGCATAAATCTGTCAAGCTGTGCTTCAGGGAGTTGATACACACCTTCTTGTTCTACCGGGTTTTGTGTTGCCATTACAAAAAACGGCAAATCAAGTTTGAACGTTGTATCACCAATTGTGACTTGTTTTTCCTGCATAACCTCAAGCAGAGCTGACTGTACTTTTGCCGGTGCACGGTTGATTTCATCTGCAAGTAAAAGATTTGTAAAAATTGGACCTTTTTTAATTTTAAACTGATTGTTTTGCGGATCATATATCTCTGCCCCTAAAATGTCTGATGGAAGCAAATCGGGCGTAAACTGTGCACGTTTAAAGTCAAGTCCCAAAGCTTTTGAGAGTGCATTAACTGTTGTTGTTTTTGCCAAACCTGGCACACCTTCTATAAGGATATGCCCTTCACATAAAAGTGCAATTATCAAAGAATCTATCATTTTTTCCTGGCCGACAACTACTTTAGAAACTTCATTTTTTACATTCTGTATTTTATTAATCATTTTTTATACCTCATATTAATATTGTTTTTTATTATTAATGTAAGTATATTCCTAAGAAGTAAATGATTACTAAATACCAAGATTTAACACTTTTGCAATACCTTCTTTTTTTATTAAATCATTAAGCCTTTTTACAAGGTCTTGCTTGGCTATAGCATAGCCTTGTGAAGACTGCCCTGTTACATGTAACACATTAGATGCAATGACATTTCCTTTGTAATTTTTGGTTATACATGTAATTTCACTCCGTGCCAATGCAAATCCATACGCATTTGCTTTTTGAATCCTTGCATTTATAAAAATATCATAATGCATTTTCGATTTCATTTTCTTTATTATAAATTTCTGTTTTGTCAAAGCACTCACAATAGGTTTTTTCAAATTTTTGATATTTGAAGTTACCCAAAAACTTATATCTTTTAAAAGGTACTGATATTTTGTATTAATTTCATTCATAGAAGCAATGTATTTTTGATCATCAAAATTTTTATTGAGCACTTTCATTACAATCAGTGCATTTTTTATATACGAAAAAGATTTTTCCATATTTTTATAATAAGCCAATTGTTTGAGGGCATCTAAGTTTTGAATATTTTTCTTGTCATTTTTATATATTTTAAATTTTTGGTCTATTTCATTTTTTAAACCTTGAAATAATCTTTGCTTATTTACTTTCACAAGTGCGGCATATCTTTTAAATCCAAGTCGTGTTACATGTAACAGTTCATATTCACTTATTTGTATTTTTGCAATATTACTTTGTGTTTTGTTTACATATGTAGCTTCAGAGCTGTTAATGCTCCCCTCTTTTACAACTGTTTTTGCACTAAAGCTTGATGAGATGGAAACATTTACTGTTGAGATTATAAGACTAAGTGCGTTATTGATCGCTTCTTGCTGATTTTGACCTTCTGCTAATGCAAAAAGTTCAAAGTTGTTTGATTTGGGAGGATTCACATACCATGCAGGCAGCTCTTTTTTCTTTGTAACAACTCTTTGTTTGGACGCACAGCCGCTTAAAAGCAAACCCAGTATGAGAAAAATTATGCCAAGTTTACTCATCTTTGTAACTGCTTAAGTGTTCTTTGTTTTTTCGCTATGAGCGAATTTATACGCATGATAGCCTCGTTTATCTCTTCTACAGGCTCAACCATTAGATTGTCAGCATATTCATAATACTCTTTTGCTTCTTTATATTGCCCTTGTGCTTCTTTTATAACACCAAGATTATAAAACGCCACATAGCTTTTCATATTTGTTGCATCAATGAGCTCTTTTAAAAACTGTTCTGCCTTATCATAACGTCCTTGTTCTATATACTTTAAAGAAACTTTCAAGAGTTTTTCTTGTTCATCCGTATAATCCAAGTCAGGGTCGTCCAACAGCTTTACACTAAATCGTCTATAATGCGGTGTTAATTTATAAGTAAACGCATCTGCTAAATCTTGTGCAAGTCTTTGCGCAACCATTGTTTTTGAGGGAATTGCCCTTGAATCATCAGCACAATGTTTAAATGAAGTAGATCTTTGCAGAGTATCTGCATAAATTATGTCACCTTTTGTAACATCTACTATTCTAATTTCTGCACTCAAACCAACAACTCTTTTCATACATCGAACATTGTATCTTTCCGTTTCCGTACACTTGCGGTTTGCGCAGCGAATGCGAGATTCATAAAAATAACTGTCTTGTTTGCTAACTGGACTCACATTCCCAGAAATAATTGCCTGTGCACCTATCAGTTCTCCGACTTTTACAATGTTATTATCATTTACAAGACCACTGTTTTGTAACTTTTGTTCTGCTATAACTTTGTTTATATCATTTCTGCTTACAACAGTAAAATATTTTTTATTGTTAATTTCAAACTTAGCTAACTTCGCTTCTATCTTTCTAGAAAGCCCAACTCTGTCATGTGTAAAATCAGTTACAGCTATTACTTTCGTTTGCGATATTCTGTCAACCTGAGCAGGTTCAAGTGCTTTTACCCCAACTTTTTGAGAACATCCGCTTATAAAGATAACAAAAACTGCCATGATTCCATTTATATATTTTTTCATTCTATTCCTCTTTGTGACAGACACTTCTAAATAGATTGTAGTTAAAAAGCATTAAATTGTAAATAAATTTATTGCTAAAAACAAAATTTTCAAATTTGTACCTTTTTTTCTTGACATATCATCTCTATTTGTCTATAATTTCGACCTCTTAACAATAAGAGCACTTGTCTTGTTAGCTCAGCTGGTAGAGCACGTCACTTTTAATGATGTGGCCGATGGTTCGAATCCATCACAGGACACCATTTTTTTTAATATTTGGCCCCGTCGTCTAGCGGTTAGGATCCATGGTTTTCATCCATGTTACAGGAGTTCAATTCTCCTCGGGGTCACCAACTTTTTCATATAAACTCCCTAAAATAAATTACATTTATATTTTAAATCAAATCAATGCAATGAATATTGTATTGGAACAGTCAACATAAGATCTGCTTTTGGCTTTGGAAATTTTCCTGAAAGTTCGGCGATTGTTCTAATTGCGGCACGTGTTAAAATTCCATTATTTGACGATATTGTGGTGATTTGTGTCACACTAGCATCTTTGAGCAACATAAAACGGACTGTGACCAAGCCCTGTATGCCACGTTTGCGTGCCATTCTCGGATAATATAGATTTTCTTTTATCAATTTGGCAATCTTTGCTAAATTATTCTCTAAATATTGCTCCTCTTCACTCATTCTATTTTGAACAACTTTATTTTCAATACTTTCATTTTCTGTTATTTTAGTTTTTTGTTCTATCTGCAGTTTTTCTTCAATCGGCTTTATAGGTTCTTCTGCTTTTACAGGTTCGGCTGGTTCAACCGGTTTTTCTATAATTTTTGGTTCTTCTTTTTTAATCTTTTTTTTAAGAAAAACCTTTTTCTTTATTTCTTTTGGTTTCTTTATTTTTTTGGGCTTTTTTATGGGAATTTTTTTCCGTATAACAGGTTTTTTAATTATTTTTTTAGGAAGATGTTTTAATTCTTTTGTTTTGGCTTTTTTTTGTAATTTTTTTTCTACTATTACCTTTGGTTTTATACACATCAAATTTACACAGATTTTTTTTTCTTGCTGTGCAGGTTTATTTGATGAAAAAACATACTTATATACACTAAACAGACTCAGTATAACTAAAGCATGAATCAAAAGAGAAAGTAAAAAAGATTTTGAATGATTAATCATAAATTAATAATATCAAAATCTCTGTTACACTAGTATTAAATAGCACGCTTAAATTCAGGATATGCTTCGACACCCACTTCATTGACATCCAGTCCTTCAAGCTGAACATCATCTTCGGCTCTAAATGCAATGATTTTGTTTATAATATAAATCACAATAAAAGAGCTGACAAAAGCAAAAATTCCGATAATAACAATACCTTTTAGCTGTGCTAATAATGATACTTTATCAACAAAAATACCCACTGCAAGTGTTCCCCAGATACCGTTAACAAGATGCACAGAAAGTGCTCCGACAGGATCATCAAGTTTTAGTTTGTCAAACGTTGGTACAGCAAAGACAACAAGTGCTCCACCGATAGCGCCAATGAGTATAGGAGTATATATATCATAAAGGTCGGGTCCTGCAGTAATCGCTACAAGTCCTCCGAGTGCACCGTTTAATATCATAGTAATATCTAAAAGCTTGTAACGTGCATACATGATTATAGCTGCAATTATTGCACCTGAGAGCCCTGCCGTATTTGTATTCATAATTGTTTTGGCAACAGCATCCGCATTTTCTACAGAAGATATAGAACCAACACTTCCACCGTTAAAGCCAAACCACCCTATCCATAAAAGTAATGCACCAAGTACAACGAGAGGTATATTAGAAGCAGGAATAACTCTGATTTTCCCCTTATGATAACGTCCTTTACGAGGACCCATAATCAAAATAGCTGCAAGCAGTGCCCATCCTCCTGTTGAGTGAATCACCGTAGAACCCGCCAAATCATACATATCTATGTCAAAAAGCGTTCCTGCAAGTAAATCAGCACCCCAGCTTATATTTACAACAAGTGGATAAATAATCGCACCCATTACAACTGTAAAAATCATCAATGGTATAATTTTTACACGTTCACTTACTCCGCCACTCATAATATTGATAGTTTTACCGACAAATGCCATTTGAAATAAAAATGCCGCCCAAATACTCATAGATGAGTTTTCCCAGGAACCGAATGCAATAGTATAACCGATAAGTAAAAATGCCATAGATGCGACCGCATAAATCATTGTATTTATAGTTAACACAGAGGAAACATTTTTTGTTCGAACAAGTCCGGCTTCAAGCATAGCAAAGCCCGGCACCATAAATATAATTAAAACCATAGAAAAAAGTGTGAAAAAAGTATCTATAATATATTTAAAATCAGCTTCTGACATAAATTAAAAACCCTTATAATTAAATAGCTTCTTCATCAGTTTCACCTGTACGAATTCTGATAATTTTTTCAATCTCACTTACAAATATTTTACCATCTCCAATTTTTCCCGTGCGTGCAGCTTCAACAATCGTTGCAGTCACTTGTTCGACCATATCACCTGCAACAATCATTTCCATTTTGATTTTCGGTAAAAAGTCAACTACATACTCAGCACCGCGATAAAGTTCACTATGTCCTTTTTGACGACCATACCCTTTTACTTCACTTACCGTCATTCCATCAATTCCGATTTCTGCCAATGCATCTTTTACATCTTCTAGTTTAAAAGGTTTAATTATTGCTTCTATTCTTTTCATTCTTATTACTCCAAAAAAATTTATTATTATTCTTCAATTGTAACCGTTTTTGATTACAAAATCAAGATTCTCATCTCCTTTTGAGATGAGCTCTCTTAATTGTTCATATAAGTGCCAGACCATAATAAATGTCATATTTAACAATTTTTAAAAGGTTTAGTTTCAAGGCGAACTTTTGTTGATGATACGAGTATCATTAAGGAAAGTTCAACGCAGAAAATGAGCCTTTTAAAAGTTGCCCTTCGGGTGAAAAGAGAAGTCATAAGCTGACTGCGTTAAAAGTTCTTAAAACTACCAGTAGTTCTTTCAAACTTTTGTCTTGCATCTTATAACTTCTCTTTTCATTAAATTATGACATTTATTATGGTCTGGCACTTACCTTTTACCCTGTACGGATTCATCAAGTCCCATTATTTCTTCATCTTCACTTACACGTGAACCACCAGTTAATGCAGTTACAATGTAATAAACAACGACGGTTCCGACAAGTGTAAACAGACCATCGACTACAACAGATTCAACCTGAACCATAAACTGTCTCATAATAAATCGTTATCTTTGAGTGCCGACAAACCTGTTGCAAGTGCACCAAAAATAGCTGCATAAAGAAGTGCAAGCCCTGCAGGTGTCATAAGGAGTACTAATACAGTAGACATCATCATCCATGCACTATCTCCTGTATCCAATGTCGGTACAGCCTCTGCAACAACCTCCACTATTTCTTCATGTAAATCCTTTTTTGAATATTTTCAAGGCAAAGTATAGAATAAAAATGTACTGTTATTTAAATTAAACTGATTAATTTTTCATCAGCTTTGCCAATTCTTTAAGTTTTCAACAAATTGCATAAAAGTTCATCATCTTTAAACATTTTATTAAGCGAGAATAAGATAATATATATAAATTTAAATTTTAGGTGTTTCAATGAGCAACTTGTTAAACAATGGCGATGTACAAAGTATAAATATAGAAGAAACTCTTCAAAACAGCTATCTTGACTACTCTATGAGTGTTATAGTCGGTCGTGCTTTACCTGATGTAAGAGACGGACTAAAACCTGTTCATAGAAGAATCCTCTATGCAATGGACAAACTCAATCTTTCTTTTGGTGCAAAATATAAAAAATCGGCACGTATAGTCGGTGATGTAATCGGGCAGTACCACCCTCACGGTGACACCGCAGTTTATGATGCACTCGTACGTATGGCGCAAGATTTTTCTATGAGAATGCAACTTGTTGACGGACAAGGAAACTTTGGTTCAGTTGACGGTGACTCTGCAGCGGCAATGCGTTATACGGAAGCACGTATGACAAAATATGCAGGGGAACTGTTAAAGGATTTAGAAAAAAACACTGTCAATATGATAGACAACTATGATGGAACAACAAAAGAACCTGATGTTATGCCAACGCGCGTACCAAACCTTTTAATAAACGGTTCTTCCGGAATTGCAGTTGGTATGGCGACAAATATTCCACCGCATAACCCTACTGAAATCATGAATGGTTTAAAAGCCCTTCTGGAAAATCCGAATATTACTCTGCCTGAAATTATGGAACATATCAAAGCACCTGATTTTCCAACCGGTGGTATAATTTTTGGTAAAAAAGGCATTATGGATGCCTATGAAACAGGGCGCGGACGTATTAAAGTACGTGCGAAAACACATATTGAGAAAAAAGGAAACAGGGATGTCATTGTCATTGATGAGCTTCCTTACCAAGTGAACAAAGCCCGCCTTATTGAAAATGTTGCCAACCTTGTAAAAGACAAAATGATAGACGGTGTCAGTGAAATTAGAGATGAATCTGACCGAGACGGAATGCGTGTTGTAATTGAACTCAAACGTGATGCAATAAGTGAAATTGTATTAAACAATTTATTTAAACAAACAGCGATGCAAACTACCTTTGGTATTATCATGCTATCTATATTAAATCAAGAACCAAGAATTTTTGGTCTTATTGATATTCTCAAACATTTTATCAATCATCGTAAAACAATTATTATCCGTCGTACAATTTTTGATTTGGAAAAAGCAAAAGCACGGGCACACATCTTAGAAGGTTTGAAAAAAGCCATAGATATTATTGATGATGTCATCCGTGTTATTCGTGCTTCTAAAAATGAAGAATCGGCAAAAGAAAACTTGGTATCAGAATTTGATTTTTCAGAAATTCAGGCAGCAAGCATCGTTGCAATGAGACTTGGACGTTTAACAGGTCTTGAGATAGAAAAAATTGAGAACGAACTTGCAGAGCTGATGAAATTCATCGAGTACTTAGAGTCAATTCTAAAAAGCGAAGATGTACTCCACGGTATAATCGCGGAGGAATTTGAAGAAGTTCTGCAAACATATACAACAAAAAGAAGAACTGAAATCGAAGATGACTATGATGACATAGACATAGAAGATCTTATTCCAAACGAGCCGATGGTTGTTACTATTACACACAGAGGCTACATCAAGCGTGTACCACTTGCCAGCTATGAAAAACAAAAGCGCGGTGGAAAAGGTAAAACCGCGGTGACTACATATGAAGATGACTTTATAGAAAACTTCTTTACATGTAACACACATGATACGCTTCTTTTTGTCACAGACAGAGGGCAACTTCACTGGTTAAAAGTTTATCGTATTCCGGAAGGAAGCCGTACCGCAAAAGGTAAAGCAGTTGTAAATCTTATCAACTTGCAAGCAGATGAACAAATTCAGTCTATTATTCCGACAACTGACTTCAGTGAAGAAAAATCATTGGTTTTCTTTACGAAAAACGGCATTGTAAAAAGAACGAACTTGAGCGAATTCAGCAATATCAGGAGCAATGGTGTCCGAGCTATCGTTCTAGATGAAGATGATGCACTCATTACGGCAAAAATCGCAGATAAAAGCATTAAATACCTGTTTATTGTCACAAAACTTGCACAATGTATAAAATTTGAAATAGAAAAAACCCGTGAGCAAGGGCGTAGTACTCGTGGAGTAAGAGGCATTAAGTTTAAGCATGAGAGTGATGAAGTCGTTGATGCAAACATTATTGCAAATGATGAACAAGAAATTTTGATTGTAGCAGAAAAAGGTATAGGTAAACGTACGGATGCCGGAGAATACCGTCTTACGAATCGTGGCGGTTCGGGTGTAATTGCAATGAAAATGACTGCCAAAACAGGAAAATATATTGTCGGTTGTTTAATGGTCGATGAAGGTATGGATATGATGGCGCTTACAAAAGCGGGCAAAATGATACGTGTTGATATGCAGACTATTTCAAAATCAAGTCGAAATACTTCTGGTGTTTATATAGTAAAAGGTGATGAAGTCGTCAGTATTTCACGTTGTCCAAAAGAAGAAAAACCGGAAGAAGAAGATAATGAAAATCCATCTTCGTTAGAACTGGAATAGTAGTTGCTAGCTAAAAAGTTATAAAATCTGGAGTTTTATAAACTCCGCCTGTAAGGATATTCTATGAAATACTCTATAGTATTACTAACATTATTGAGTGTTGCATCTTTCGCAGCAGAAACCGTTACACCGACAGTGACGTCTATTTCTGCTCAAAAAATGCAGCCTGCTCAAACTATTGCCGCACCGACAGAAACTACTATTAATGTAATATGCCCTGAAATGCATAAACAAAAAACAGAAACAATTACAATACAAACACCTCCAAAACCTGTACAAAGTGAAGTTCTTGCACAAGACAAACCTCTTTTAATCAGTGTCGTAGGACAAGGCGTTGCACCTGTAAATACTACATCACCTGCTCAGGCTTATGCACTTGCTAAACGTGCTGCTGTTGCTGATGCATACAGACTTATAGCTGAAAAAGTCAAGGGCGTCAGAGTAGACGGACAAGATTACATAAAAAATATGATGGTAAAACGTTCTACTGTAAGAACATCTGTAGATGCTATGGTAAGAAATGCCAATGTAGTAGAAACAACTTTTAAAGAGGGATTATGCGAAGTAGAGATGGAAATTACACTTTCTCACTCTCAATTTGCACAATAATACTTTTTCATTCACTTGCACTCTCTGCAGGTGAATATCTTATTTCTTATAGGTATCTTGTCAAAAATGCGGCTATTTATAATGAAACATTAGAGATATCTCATACAATGCACAAATGCAAAGGTACTGTATCAAACACTCTATTTTTAGAATCACACAATAGTAAAAATTTAAAAAAAATCATTGCCCTAAATAATGAAAAATTCATCAATTATATACAAAAGATAGGTCTTAATGTCAGACATTATGAACGTACAATAAACCTTCAAAATACTTCTACAACGATTCTTACACTAAAAACAACATGCTTCAAAGTCGATTTTAATGATAATTTTGCTAAAATTTCAGCTTTAAAATAGCCGAATATAAATAGGACTTTTTGTGAAAATAGCCATAGTAGAAGATGATATCAATATGCGTAAATCTCTTGAAATTGCTATGAGCGATTACAAAGAATTTGAAGTAAAAACTTTTAAAAATGCCAAAGATGCGCTCAAAGTTCTTGATAATAGTTTTGATTTAGTTATTACAGATATCAATATGCCTGGTATGGACGGTATTGAGTTTGTTAAAGAATTAAACGGAAGATATGAAGTTATCATAATGACAGGCAATGCCACACTTAGCCGGGCTATTGAATCTATACACTTAGGTGTCAAAGATTTTTTACTCAAACCTTTTGACGTTGACACACTGGTTGATGCAATCAAGCGCGAAGAAGTAGTGCAAAAAGTAAAAAAATCAGTCACAAAAACAAAAAAAACAACAAATGATTTTTTGGGTTCATCACAAGCACTCAAAAAAATTTTAGCAATTACCGATAAAGCATCTAAAACAGATGCGAGTATTTTACTCCTTGGTGAAAGCGGTGTAGGGAAAGAGGTCTTTGCATCTTATATACACAAAAATTCTCCAAGAGCCAAAAAACCATTTGTGGCTATCAATATGGCGGCAATTCCTGAAAATCTGATAGAAAGTGAACTCTTTGGTTTTGAAAAAGGTGCTTTTACCGATGCGAGCCAAGCTAAAGCCGGACAGTTTGAACTGGCAAACGGAGGCACACTCTTTTTAGATGAGATAGGAGAGATGCCTTACGGTGTTCAGGCGAAAATTCTGCGGGCATTACAAGAAAAAGAAGTTCGCAGACTTGGCTCCTCAAAGGCAATTAAAATAGATATACGTGTGCTATCGGCTACCAATGCAAACTTAAATGAAAAGATACAAAAAGGAGAATTTAGAGAGGATTTGTACTACAGACTTAATACGATTCCTCTCAACATTCCACCTTTAAGAGAAAGAAAAGACGAAATACTCGAAATAGCAGAGGCAATGATCGCACAGAACTGTCAAAAGTATGGTTTTGATCTCAAAACATTGTCACCCGAGGCAAAAAGTGAACTGCTTGCCTATAACTGGCCCGGAAATATCCGAGAACTTCTTTCTGTAGTTGAACGTTCTGTAATACTGAGCGCAAATAATGAAATACAAAAAGATGAGCTCTTTTTAGAAATGCGGAAGTAATAATAAAAAATAAAACAGGAGAAAATTTAATGAAAAAGTATAATGTAGCAGTTGTCGGTGCAAACGGTGCTGTCGGTGAAGAAATTTTAAGAGTTTTAGAAGAAATTGATTTTCCTCTTAATAAGTTGGTGCCACTTGCAAGTGCAAGAAGTGTAGGAATTCAAGTACAATATAATGGAGAAAATCATAATATTATAGAGCTTACACATGATGTTTTTGAGAAAGAAGAGGTAGAAATTGCTCTCTTTAGTGCAGGCGGCAGTGTCAGTGCTGAATTTGCTCCCTCTGCAGTTGCTGCAGGTGCTGTTGTTATTGACAATACTTCTCACTTTAGAATGGATCCTAATGTTCCACTGGTTGTTCCTGAAGTAAATCCCCAAGATATAGCGAGATGGAGAGAATCAGGAATTATTGCCAATCCTAACTGTTCAACTATACAAATGGTACAGGCACTCAAACCGCTTGATGATGCCTATGATTTAGTGCGTGTTGATGTTGACACATATCAGGCAACAAGTGGTGCGGGAAAATCTGCTATGGAAGAACTTGTCAATCAAATGCAGGCATTTTTTGCTTTTACTCTTGATAAAGCTGAGCACAAAGCCTTTAATCAGCAAATTGCACTCAATGTTATTCCTCAAATTGATGTTTTTACCGACAACGGTTACACCAAAGAAGAGATGAAAATGGTCAACGAAACAACAAAAATCATGCACAAAGAAGTAGCACTCAGTGCTACATGTGTCCGTGTACCGACACTTCGCGGTCATGCGGAATCAATCACTATGACTTTTGATTCTCAGGTTGAAGCCAATGAAGCAAGGGAAATATTACGTAAAGCACCCAATATAGTTATTTTAGACAATCCTTCTGAAGCACTTTACCCTATGCCTGCTACATGTATAGATAAAAATGAAACATTTGTCGGACGTATCAGAAATGATCTGTTTTCAAATAATATGCTGCATATATTTGTCGTAGCAGACAACTTAAGAGTAGGTGCTGCGACAAATGCAGTAAGAATCGCTCAAAAATGGATAGAAATGGAAGGGAAAGCTTAAATGTTGGAAAGATTCTTCGAGAGTGGACTTTGGGCTTCACGCTTCATTGTTATACTCGCTGTAGTATTTGGACTCATTGGAGCCATTGCTCTTTTTATAGTTGCAAGTTTTGACATCTATGATACGACAAAAATGATTATAAATGTTTATGTAAACCATGCACATCCACCACATTTTCACGAAGATGTCGTCGGTGGTATCATCGGGGCAGTCGATTTATATCTTATCGGTGTCGTTATGCTTCTTTTTGCATTTGGTTTGTATGAACTTTTCATTTCAGATATTGACCCTGCAAAAGGAGATGAAAAAGAGAATAAAATTCTTGCTATTCACTCACTGGATCAGCTCAAAGACAAAATTTCAAAAGTTATTGTTATGGTATTGGTAGTAAGTTTTTTTCAAAAAGTCGGACATACCGACTTTAACGGCGCATTAGAGATGCTTTATCTTGCGCTTTCAATCACAGCTGTATCCGTTGGTTTATACTTTTTGGGTAAAGTTGGACACAATCATTAAGGAATAAAGAATGGGAATAAGAATTAAAATTCAATGCAGGGAGGCACTAAATGCCGACTCGTAAGATCTTTGTAGATGCATGTTTTGGGAAAGAAACACCGTACACCCCTGTATGGATGATGAGACAGGCCGGTCGTTACCTGCCGGAGTATATGGCAGTTCGAGCAAAGGCCGGAAACTTTTTAAACCTTTGTCACAATCCTGAAATGGCATGTGAAGTAACACTGCAGCCGGTAGATATTGTAGGTGTTGATGCTGCCATACTTTTTAGCGATATTCTTGTTATACCGGATGAAATGGGTATGGACTTATCATTTGTAAAAGGTGAAGGTCCTAAATTTTCTGATCCGATTAAAAATGAAGAAGATATTGACAGACTCATAGGCGATGAAGAAGCTGCAAGCAAACTTACATATGTTTATGACACCATCAAACTTATTAAGACAAAGCTTGCTGATGATAAAGCCCTCATAGGTTTTACCGGTTCACCGTGGACACTTGCAACATATATGATAGAAGGACAGGGAACAAAAACATACAATGTATGTAAAAAAATGATGTACTCAAACCCTGAACTTCTGCATAAAATTCTTGCAAAAGTAACCCAAGTCGTCAAACTTTATATGCAAAAGCAGATAGAATCGGGCATAGACGTCGTACAGATTTTTGACTCATGGGCAGCAGCAATCGAGCCAAACAAATATGATGAATTTTCTTGGAAATATATGGTAGAGATTGCCGAGTATCTAAAAGAGAAATACCCACATATTCCTATCATAATGTTTCCTAAAGGTATTCCTGCATTTTTAGACAAAGTATACGGAAATTTTGATGTTTTCGGTGTCGACTGGGCTACGCCTATGGAGTTGGCAAAAGAAAAACTTGGGAATAAATACGTTCTTCAGGGAAATATGGAACCATGCCGTCTATACTCCAAAGAGGCAACAACTGAAGCGGTAGAAGATATTCAAAATGTTATGCAGGGTAAACGTCATATATTCAACCTGGGACATGGAATTCTTCCTGATGTTCCTGTTGAAAATGCAAAGCACTTCATACAAGAGTGCCATCGTGTCAGCAAAAAATAATATAATTTTTGGACCCGTAAACTCACGCCGTTTTGGCATGAGTTTAGGCATAGACCTCTCCCCTTCAAGCAAACAATGTAATTTTGACTGTCTTTACTGTGAACTCGCTCCAAGTGCAACTGTAGATAAACAGACAGAAGTTATTTCAGTTGATGCAATCATACATGAGCTTACAAAACATCTCAATGACAAAATTGATGTTATAACCCTCACAGCAAACGGTGAGCCTACACTTTATCCTTATCTTGACGAACTCATTGATGCAATCAATAAAATAAAAGGTAAAACAAAAACGCTGATACTCACAAACAGTGCAAGTCTGGTTGATGAAAAAGTTTTTACCTCGCTTTTAAAACTTGACGAAGTAAAACTTTCATTAGATGCAATAAGCAGTGATATTTTTAAAAAAATAGACAGACCTCATCCCTCTATAAAAATAGAAAATGTTATACAAAAAGTTATAGAGTTCAGCCAAATATACAAAGGAAAACTTTTTATAGAGATACTTTTTGTACATGGTTTGAATGATACAAAAGAGGAGATACAAAAACTGAACGAGGTACTGCATAAAATAAAATGTCAAAGAGTAGATATCGGTACCATAGATAGACCGCCTGCATATCCGGTTATGGGTATAAGCTACAAAGAACTGCATGATATAGCCCTTTCTTTTGATGCTGATCTTCCCATTCATATAGCCTCAAGAGTACATGCGGAACCAAATAATATATACCATACAAAAGAGGAAATTATTAACACTTTAGACAAACGTCCGCTGACTATAGACGATATCAATTTACTTTTCGATAAAAAAAGCAAAGAAAATTTAAATAATTTGCTTACATGTAACAAAGTAGTAATCAAAAAAGTCGGAAATTTAGAGTTTTACATTCCTGCAAATAATTTAAAAAGAAAACGTACAAGCAACAAAGAGCTTTAGATGGAGCATTACCAAATTTGGATTGAAGCATTCTCCGGATTAGGACTTTTTCTTTTTGGTATGCTCTATCTTGAAGAACAAATAAAGTCCTCAGCAGGACGTACTTTCAAACAAATCGTTCAAAATGCAACGAAAACACATTTTAAAAGTCTTTTAACCGGTATTTTCTCTACTGCACTGTTTCAAAGTTCTTCTATCATTACACTTATGGCACTTTCACTTGTAGGGGCTCAACTCATGAGCCTAGAAAGCAGTATAGCTATTATACTGGGAAGTAATATCGGGACTACCATCACAGCATGGATTGTGGCAATCATCGGTTTTAACATGAATATAAAACTGCTCTCATACGCAGTTATCGGCATAGGAGGTTTAGGACAGGTATTAAGTTCTGATACATCAAAATGGAAAAATTATTTTGGTGTTTTAGTCGGTTTTGGACTTATATTTTTAGGGCTTGAAGGGATGAAAGAGAGTTTTGGCAATGTAGCTCAAAACTTTGACATATCGGCTTATACATTTTCTACTCCCTATTGGTATGCTTTAATAGGTCTGGCACTTACTGCTGTAATTCAATCTAGTTCTGCTGCTATTGCTATAATACAAAGTGCCCTGTTTACACATGTAGTCGGTTTTGAAGCGGCAGCTGCTTTTGTTGTTGGAGCAAATATTGGAACAACTATAACTGCTCTGCTTGGTGCTATTGGAGGTATTCCTGATAAAAAAAGAGTCGCTCTTGCCCATTTATTGTTTAATCTCTCAACAGGAATTGTCAGTTTACTCTTTTTGTATCAATTAATTGCAGTGGTAGATATTGCATTTCCCCATGTAGACGGAGTTATTAAAATTGCAATTTTTCATACACTTTTTAATATTTTAGGAGTTCTGCTATGGTATCCCTTTATTGCATTTTTAACTACTTTTACACAAAAATATTTTCATAAAACACAAGACAAGATGACAAAATTTATATGTAATGTATCTACAGAGGTTCCTGAAATTGCAATAGAAGCACTCAAAAAAGAGATAAAAAACCTCTCAAAAAA
>Ga0256842_1000685_pt1 | contig 29539 bp, 24 predicted proteins | sample 4559240metaG_FD_185973 | JGI IMG/M metagenome (GOLD analysis project Ga0256842, IMG submission 185973) | Hydrothermal vent microbial communities from Guaymas Basin, Mexico - 4559-240 | ecosystem: Environmental > Aquatic > Marine > Hydrothermal vents | place: Mexico: Guaymas Basin | collected... | reverse complement strand
ATGACATAAATGTAAAATATGGACGATTAAAAGAGCATGGAATTGAAAAAGATGATATTGTTTATGGGCAAATAATTAAAAGTAAGAAATATTCAAATTATAGTTTTATGAAATTAAAACTTGAAGATAGAGAAAAAATTAATGAATTATTTGCTAATAGTAAATTTGATAAAGTTTGCAATTTAGCTGCTCAGGCAGGTGTAAGGTACTCTCTTGTTAATCCCTATGCCTACATAGATAGTAACATTGTTGGGTATATAAATGTACTCGAAGCATCAAGACAAAATAATATAAAACATTTCGTATATGCTTCAAGTTCATCTGTTTATGGAGCTAATGAGAGTTTACCGTTTTCAACTTCTGATAATATTGACCACCCAATTAGTCTTTATGCTGCAACTAAAAAATCTGATGAGTTAATGGCTCACTCTTATAGTCATCTTTTTAATTTACCAACAACAGGTTTAAGATTTTTTACAGTTTATGGCCCATGGGGTAGGCCAGATATGGCTCTTTTTTTATTTACCAAAGCTATACTTGAAGATAAACCCATAAATGTATTTAATAATGGAGAAATGGTAAGGGATTTTACTTATGTTGATGATATCGTAGAAGGAATTATAAGAGTAATTGATAATCCTCCAAAGGGTAATCCTGAATGGAGTGGTAAAAATACTGACCCTGCTGATTCAAAGGCTCCTTATAAAGTTTACAACATAGGAAACAATTCACCTATAAAATTAATGGATTTTATTACAGCCATTGAAGAGAAAATTGGTAAAATTGCTAAAAAAAATATGATGCCACTTCAAGCCGGTGATGTTGTTGCTACTTATGCAAATGTAGATGATTTAGTTAGGGATTTAGGATATAAGCCTGAAACAACAATTAAAGAAGGTGTTGATAAATTTATTGATTGGTATTTGGATTTTTTTAATGTTAAACAAAACTGAAAACCTTGAAATAAACTATAGTAAGTAGTATAATCTGAATATATTTATTATATGTGGGAGAAATAAATGAAAATAGATAGTTCTATAAAAATTGCAGTAATAGGTCTTGGTTATGTTGGATTACCATTAGCTGTAGAATTTGCTAAAGAAAATAAAGTTGTTGGCTTTGATATTAATGAGGAGCGTGTTGATGAGTTGATGAATTGTATCGATAGAACGCTTGAGACTACTAGTGAAGAATTAAAGGAAGTTATTAAAGGTGATTCTACTCTTGTGTGTACTACTTCTTTAGGTGAAATTAAGGATAGTAATTTTTATATTGTTACTGTTCCAACACCAATAGATGCTCATAAAAATCCTGATTTAACTCCTGTAATTAAAGCAACGGAAACAGTTGCAAAAGTTCTGAAAAAAGGAGATATTGTTGTATATGAATCAACTGTTTACCCTGGGTGTACAGAGGAAATTTGCGTGCCTTTATTGGAAAATGGTTCTGGTTTAAAGTTCAATGACGGATTTTATTGTGGTTATAGCCCTGAAAGAATTAATCCTGGAGATAAAGTACATACTCTAACAACTATAAAAAAGATAATATCAGGCTCTACTCCTGAAATTGCAGATAAAATAGATAATATATATAAATCTATAATTAAAGCAGGAACTCACAAAGCCTCATCTATAAAAGTTGCTGAAGCAGCAAAAGTTATTGAAAACTCTCAAAGAGATATAAATATTGCATTTGTAAATGAATTAGCTCTTATTTTTGACAAAATAGGCATAGATACTATAGATGTTTTAAAAGCAGCAGGAACAAAATGGAATTTTTTGCCATTTACACCAGGGCTTGTTGGAGGGCATTGTATAGGTGTTGACCCTTATTATTTAACATATAAAGCCGAATCTGTTGGTTATAATCCTCAAGTTATTTTATCAGGAAGACGAATTAATGATAATATGGGCATGGTTGTTGCAAATAAAGTTGTAAAACTGATGATACAGAAAGGTACTCAAATCAAGGATTCTAATATATTACTCTTGGGTATAACCTTTAAGGAAAATTGTCCTGATATAAGGAATTCAAAAGTTATAGATGTTTACAATGAGCTTAGGGATTTTAATTGTAATATTGATGTGTATGACCCATGGGCTGACAGTAATGAAGTTAAACATGAATATAATATTGATTTAAAAGATATTAATGATATTAAAAATAAAAAATATGATGGAATAGTACTTGCTGTTGCTCATAAAGAATTTTACAAATTGAATATTAATGATTTTAAAAACAAAAATACTGTTGTTTATGATATAAAAAGTTTTTTGGATAAAGATTTAGTTGATGGAAGGTTGTAATGAAGAAATTTGCACTTATTGGGGCTGCTGGATATATTGCTCCAAGACATATGAAGGCGATTAAAGATACTAATAATCAATTAATTGCTGCTCTTGATAAAAGTGATAGTGTTGGTATTATAGATAGTTATTTTCCTGATGCTGATTTTTTTACTGAATTTGAAAGATTTGATAGGCATCTTGATAAATTAAGGAGAAAAGGAAATAAAATTGATTATGTCTCAATTTGTTCTCCAAATTATTTACATGATGCTCATATTAGATTTGCGCTTAGAAGTGGTAGTAATGCAATATGTGAAAAACCTATTGTTTTAAATCCATGGAATCTTGATGCCTTAATGGAAATTGAAGAAGAAAGTGAGGGAAATGTTAATACTATTTTTCAGCTAAGGTTGCATAAGTCAATTATTGAATTGAAAAACATGGTTGATAACGGGCCAAAAGATAAAATTTATGATGTTGATTTAACATATATAACAAGTAGAGGGCATTGGTATTTTACTTCATGGAAAGGTGATAACAGTAAATCAGGTGGAGTTGCTACAAATATTGGTATTCATTTTTTTGATATGCTTACATATATTTTTGGTAAAGTTGAAAAAAATATAGTTCATTTTGCCGAACCTCATACAAATTCTGGTTTTTTACAGTTAAAACGAGCGAGAGTAAGATGGTTTTTATCTGTTGATAGCAATATGTTACCAAAAGAGATAAAAGAAAAGGGGCAAAGAACATTTAGGTCTATAACTATAGGAGAGAAGGAGCTAGAATTTAGTGGTGGTTTCACTGAATTACATACTGATTCATACAGAGAGATATTAAAAGGTAATGGTTTTGGACTTTCTAATGCTCGAAATTCAATAGATATTGCGTTTGCTATTAGAAATGCTAAGGCAATTGGTTTAAAAGGTGATTATCATCCTTTATTAAAGGAGAAAATATGATACATGAATCTTCTTACATAGATGAAAATGTAGTTATTGGTAAAAATACAAAAATCTGGCATTTTAATCATATTATGAATGGTACTATTATTGGTGATAATTGTTCATTTGGACAGAATTGTGTTGTTGGGCCAAGAGTAAAAGTTGGTAGTGGAGTGAAAGTTCAGAATAATATTTCAATTTATGAAGGTGTTGAGATCGAAGATGATGTATTTTTAGGGCCATCAATGGTTTTCACTAATGTAATAAATCCTAGGTCTTTTATAGTTAGAAAAGATGAATATAAAAAAACATTGGTAAAAAAAGGAGCAGCAATAGGAGCAAATGTGACTATTGTGTGTGGTGTTACTATAGGTAAATATGCATTTGTTGGTGCTGGAACTGTAGTAAATAAAGATGTTCCTGATTTTGCTTTAATTGTAGGGGTTCCTGCAAAGCAAATTGGTTGGGTGGGAATAGCTGGTAATAGATTGATTTTTGATAAAAATGGTTTTGCTAAGGATGAATTTGGGGAATATCAATTGGATAAAAAGGGTAGCAAAAGAGACGTAGCTGTGCTACGTCTGTACAGTAAATAATCATTAAAAGATAATGTGCTGTAGAATCGTAGCACTGCTACGATTTCAAATTATTTATAATTTGTATGTTTCAAATGGTAATTAGCTAAAGGACAAAATGAAAATAGATTTTGCAAATTTACAAAAGGACTATCAACTACATAAAAATGATATTGATAATGCAATACAAAATGTTTTAAATAAGTCAAATTATATTATGGGTGATGATGTTTCATTGCTTGAAAAGGAACTTGAAGAATTTTCTGGGGCGAAGTATGCTATTACTTGTAGTAGTGGTACAGATGCATTGATTTTAGCTATGATGTCTATAGATATTCAACCTGGTGATGAAATTATAACAACACCGTTTACATTTATTGCAACAGCAGAAACAATAGCGTTTTTAAAGGCAAAACCTGTTTTTGTTGACATTGATGAAAAGACATATAACATTGATGCTAATAAAATTGAAGAAAAAATAACATCTAAGACAAAGGCAATTATTCCTGTTAGTTTGTTTGGACAAATCGCTGATATGGATAAAATTAACAAAATTGCACAGAAATATAATTTAATAGTTATTGAAGATGCTGCGCAATCTTTTGGGGCAGAATATAAAGGTAAAAAAAGTTGTAATTTATCAAATTTAGCTACAACTAGTTTTTTTCCTGCAAAACCACTAGGTTGTTTTGGGGACGGAGGTGCTGTTTTTACTAATGATGAAGTTTTAGCTCAAAAGATAAGAAGTTTAAGATTGCACGGACAATCTAAGAGGTATTACCATAAATTTATTGGTATAGGTGGAAGATTGGATACTATTCAGGCCGCAATTTTGAGAGTTAAGCTTAGGTATTTTGATGAAAATATTAAGTTAAGAAACCAAGTAGCGGAGAAATATAATAAAAAATTTGAGGGAAGTATTACCCACCCCAGCAAACACAAGTTTGCCACCCCTCCCGAGAGGGGATTGGAACCTATTATTTTACCGTTTGTTGAGGAGTTTAATGTGTCAACTTATGCACAGTATTCTATTAGAGTAAAGAATAGAGCTGGATTGCAAGTTAAATTAAAGGAAAATGGTATTCCATCTGCTGTTCATTATCCGATTCCTTTGCATTTACAGGAAGCTTTTGAGCATCTTGAATATAAAAAGGGGGATTTTCCTGTGGCTGAATCAATTAGTAATGAAATCATAAGTTTGCCTATGAATCCTTATTTGAATGATAAAGAAATTGAATTTATTTGTGAAAATGTATTGAAATAAAGTACTTATTACTGTACAATACATATTGTTTATATAGCTTTAAGGAGTTAGATTATGAATTTAGAAAATTCAAAAGTATTAGTTATTGGTGGGGCTGGCTTTATTGGTAGCTTTGTTATTAAAGAATTATTAAAAACAAATGTAAAAGAAATAATAATATATGATAATTTCAGCAGAGGAAAGATGGAAAACATTGAAGAGTCGTTAAAGGATTCAAGATGTTCAATTTATCCTTTTGGGGGAGATGTAAGAGAGATTGATGTTTTAAATCAGGCAATGGAAGGTGTTGATTATGTTTTTCATTTAGCTGCAATGTGGTTGTTACATTGCAAAGACTTTCCAAGAACAGCATTTCATGTAAATATTGAAGGAACATTTAATGTTATGGAAGCTTGTGTTAAAAATAAAGTGAAAAAATTAATATATTCATCTTCTGCTTCTGTTTATGGAGATGCGGTTGAGTTACCAATGACAGAAAATCATCCATTCAATAATACAAATTTTTATGGAGCAACTAAAATTGCAGGTGAGGCAATGGCAACAGCTTATAATGATAGATATAAGCTTCCTATTATTGGGCTTAGATATATGAATGTTTATGGACCTGGTCAAGACCAACATGCTGCCTACACTGGAGTTGTACCAATCATGCTAAATAAAATTGAAGCAAATGAGGCTCCTACTATTAATGGAGATGGTTCTCAGGCTTATGATTTTATTTATGTTGAAGATATTGCAAGATGTAATATCGCTGCACTAGAATCAGATGTTGATATGGGGTTTTATAATGTAGGAACAGAGGTTCAAACATCAATAAAAGAGCTTTGTGATACAATTTTAGACTTGAAGGGTTCTGATTTAAAGGTTAAATATAAACCTTATAGCGAAGATGATGCTAGGCAGTTTGTTAAAAATAGAATTGGTTCTAGACAAAAGGCAGAAAAGGAATTGGGTTTTAAGTTTAAATACTCTTTGAGGGAAGGTTTACAGAAATTGATAGATTGGAGAATAGAAATAGGTATTGACAAAAAGAAAACAGTTGTAAATGATAAAATACCACTAATTAGGCCATTTATTAATCAAGAAATTAAAGATAATGTTGTTGATGTTCTTGAAAGTCGTTATTTAACAGAAGGACCAGTTACAAGAGAATTTGAATCAGTATTTAAGGATTATATTGGTTCTAAACATGCCATTGCTGTAACATCATGTACAACAGGATTGGAAGTTGCTTTAAGATGTTTAGGCATAGGAGAGGGAGATGAGGTAATTGTTCCAGATTATACATATCCTGCAACGGCATCAGTTGTTCCTATAGTTGGAGCTAAAGTGGTTATTGTGGATTCAAATAAAGAAGATATGCTCATTGATTATGATGAGTTAGAAAAAGCAATTACAAGTAAAACTAAAGCTATAATTCCTGTTTCGGGTTTTGGAAATCCTTTAGATTATGAAAGATTAAATAAAATAAAAGAAAAGTATGGTTTATATATTATAGAAGATGCAGCTTGTTCTATTGGAGCAGAATATAAAAATAAAAAAGTTGGTACATTTGCTGATATTTCAGTGTTTAGTTTGCATCCAAGAAAGTTTATTACAACAGGTGAAGGTGGTATGATTACTACTGATAATGATGAATGGGCAAAGTGGATGTATTCATATAAACATTTTGGAATTAATAATTCAGCAGACAGAAAAGGTATTATTTTTGATAAGATAGGTACAAATTATAAACTTTCAAATGTTTCGTCTGCAATAGGACTTGCTCAAATGAAACATGTAGAGTCTTTATTGGAAAAAAGATTAAAACTTGCAGATAATTATGTTGAATTATTTAAAAAACATAATATTGTAATACCTAAAACAACCAAAGATGGAAAACATTCAAGACAGTCATTTTGTATTTATGTAAATGATAGAGATAGAATAATGACCGAAATGAGAGAAGAAGGAATAGAAGTTCAAATAGGAACTTATGCTTTACATCAGCATCCTGCTTTTAATAATCATTCTTTAGTTGAATTAAAAGGAGATTTTAAGGATAGTACTTATGCCTTTGAACACTGTTTAACACTTCCTTTATTTGATGAGCTAACTTTTAAACAGCAGGAGATTATTGTAAATAAGTTAGTGGAGAAAATAAAATAATGTGTGGAATTGTTGGGGTATTTAATTTAAATCAGGAACCCGTAACTTTAAAATTAATAAAAGATATGGCAAACTCTATTGCGCATCGTGGTCCTGATGGAGAAGGATATTTTGTTAGTAAAAATCTTGGATTTGGTCATAAAAGATTAGCTGTTTTAGATGTTTCTGCAAGAGGAACTCAGCCAATGACATCACAAAATGGTGAGTGGACTGTGGTTTTTAATGGTTGTATATATAATTTTTTGGAGTTGAAACAGGAATTAAAGGCAAAAGGACATGAATTTATATCAACAACTGATACGGAAGTAATAGTTGAAGGACTTGCTGAGTATGGACCTGAGATATTTGAACGCTTTAATGGTATGTTTGCTATAGGTGCATATAATAATAAAGAAAAAACATTATATTTAAGTAGAGATAGATTTGGAATTAAACCTTTGTATTATTGGTTTGATGGCAGAAAAATAGTTTTTGCATCAGAGGTAAAAGCAATCATGAAACATTCTGATTTTAATATCAGACTTAATAATTACGCCTTGAATGAATATTTTACTTTTCAAAATCAATTTACATTTCAAACTCTCTTTAAAGATGTAATTATGTTACCACCGGCAAATACTGTTAAAATTAATGAAAATACAACAATTGTAAAGCATGTGTCATGGTGGGATTATGATTTTTCAAATCCTGATGAAACAATTAGTTTTATGGAAGCGAAGGAAGAAACAGAAAGATTAATGAAACAAGCTGTTGCAAGACAGATGATTGCAGATGTTCCTGTTGGTTCTTATCTTTCAGGTGGAATGGATAGTGGTTCTATTGCTTCTATTGCTTCTAATCATGTAAAAAGACTTACTACTTTTACTGCTGGTTTTGATATGTCTGAAGTAACTGGAGTTGAAGCAAATTATGATGAGAGAAGAGATGCTGAACTAATGGCTAATTTTTTTAAAACAGAGCATTATGAACAAGTGATTAATGCAGGAGATTTAAGTTGGTCTTTACCGAGAGTTGTATGGCACCTTGAAGATTTGCGTGTAGGAATGAGTTATCCCAATTATTATATTAGTAGATTGGCTTCTAAATTTGTAAAAGTTGCTTTACAAGGTACTGGTGGAGATGAACTTTTTGCAGGATATCCATGGCGATATTATCGGGTCTTTCGCTCATTGAATCAGCAGGAATTTTTTAATGATTACTATAATTCATGGCAGAGATTAGTTCCTGATAATGATAAGAAAATATTGTTTCAAAAAGATGTATTTAATAATACTGATGTAAATGAACCCCGTAAAATATTTGAAAGAGTTTTTCTGTTTAATGATAAGTTAAAATATGATACTCCAGAGCAGCATATACAAAATTCTTTGTATTTTGAAATAAAAACTTTTTTGCCGGGGCTTTTATTAGTTGGTGATAAACTTGCAATGGCTAATGGTTTAGAAGAAAGGTTTCCTTTTATGGATAATGATTTAGTTAATTTTGCTCAAAAAATACCAATAAGGCATAAACTTGCAAATTTGGAAAATATGAAAAAAATTGATGAAAATACTTTTAGAAAAAAAAAGAAATCATATCAAGAATATAATGATGGAAAGAATGTTCTGCGCCAGGCAATGATGGGGTTTATTCCTGAAAAAATAATAAATAGGAAAAAGCAAGGGTTCTCTGCTCCTGATGAGTCGTGGTATAGAGGTGAAAATGCAAAATATATTAAAGACTTGTTATTAAATAAAAAGACTGTTTCATCTGAATTTATTAACCCTGACTATATCAAAAAAATATTAAATGAACATTTTAATAAAAAGGTAAATCACCGGCTTCTGATATGGTCTTTTATGAATTTTGAATGGTGGACAAGAATATTTCTTAATGGGGAAAAGATAGAAGGGGTTTAAATGGAATCAAGTAAAATGGGAAATTATTTTGAGGATTTTATAGTAGGTGATATGATTAAACACTCACTTTCTAAAACAATTTTTGAGAGTGATAATAATTTTTTTAGCCTTATAACAATGAATCATCATCCTGTACATACTAATATTGATTATTGTAAAACGGAAAAGTATAGAAAGCCTCTTGTTGTTGGAACTTTAGTTTTTAGTTTAGCTGTGGGAATTACTGTTCCTGATATTAGTGGAAAAGCTATTGCAAATCTTATGTATGAAACTATTGATCATTTAGCACCTGTTTTTATTAATGACACAATATATGTTAAAACAAAAATTTTGGAAAAAAGAGTTTCTAAATCAAACCCTAGTCAAGGTATCGTTTACATTGAATCTATTGCTTATAATCAAAATGATATTGATGTTCTTAGATTCAAAAGAAAGGTTTTAGTTAAATTAAGAGAGAAATATGATAGATAAAAAGACGCTCTTATTAAGAAGCTATTTATTTGTTCCAACTTATAAAGAAAGTTTTATTATACATGGTTTAGAATCTAGAGCAGATGCAATTATACTTGATCTCGAAGATTCAATACCAGAACAATTCAAAGATCAAGCCAGAAAAAATGTCAAGAAGTTTCTTGACATGGGGAGATTTAAAGACAAGAAAGTATTTGTAAGAATTAATCCTTTGGAAAGTAATTTAGTATTTGAAGATTTAAAATATGTTTTACATAAAGATATAGATGGTTTTATGCTAACTAAAGTATATACTGCAGATGATATGATTTATTATGACAAGCTTTTTACCCAACTGGAAAATGAGAACAATATAGAGCATTTTCACTTTGCATTTACTCCATTAATTGAGACTACATCTGCTATTTTAGATATATATAATATTGCAATGGCATCTAAAAGAACTGTTGCGATTACTTTTGGTGGTGAGGATTACCTTAATGATTTAGAAGGACTGCATGGAGAACCTCCAATTTCTTTTGATTATCCAAGAGCTGTAATTGCTTTAGCTGCAAGAGCAGCAGGAATTCTTCCTGTAGATACCCCATATTTACAAATAAAAAATGAAGATGGTTTTATTAAAGAAGAAACAATATCATTTGAAATGGGTTTTGCAGGTTCTTTATTAGTTCACCCAAATCAGGTTAAATTGGCAAATACTTGTTTTACACCTAAAAAAGAAGAAGTTGAAAGGTCTAAGTCAATTGTAAAAGCAATAATAGAATCAAGAAAAAATGGTTCTGGAATTGCAATGTTAAATGGAAAAATGATAGGACCTCCTATGTTAAAAAGAGCAGAAAAAGTTTTAAGTTTAATAAAGTTAATAGAGGAGAAGGATAAGTGAAAGTTGTAATAATTGGTGGTAGGGGAAATGGTACAGTGATTGCTTCTACTATTGAAGATTGTAAAAAAAATGGACAAGACATAGAATGTGTGGGCTTTTTGAACGATTTTGAAAATGAAATTAATGGTTATCCTGTTTTAGGGGGAATCGTAAATATGGATTGGAAAAAACTTCCTGAAGATTATTTTTTTATATTTGCGATGTCCAATGTAAAACAGGCTCATAAAAGATATAAAATGTTAAAAAATCTTGAAATTCCAGATGAAAGATTTGCAACTGTAATTCATCCTTCTTCTGTTGTTTCTAGGAAAGCCAAAATTGGGTTTGGAGTTGTATTAATGCCTATGGTATTAGTTAGTCCAAATGTAGAAATTGGTAACCATTCTCAGATGTATGCCCAGAGTTTTATTGGTCATGATAGTAAAATGGAAGAAATGGTTTTTGTCGCCAATAATGCAAGTATTGGTGGCCGAGTTCTTATAAAAAATGGTGCACATATTGGAAGTAATTCAACTTTACTTGAAAGATTAGAAATTGGTGAATTTGGAATAGTAGGTTTAGCCTCCGTTGTTCTTAAAACAGTTAATAGTTATGATATTGTTGTAGGAAGCCCTGCGAGAGTGATTGGAAATATCTTAAATAAATAATAGAGGCATTTTGAAAGTAGCAATATTAGGAAATATGAATAATAATCATTTTTCTACAATGAGATATTTAAGGGATTTAGGCGTAGATACTTATTTGTTTTTGTATGTAAATGAACAAAAACATTTTATGCCAGAAATGGATACATGGGAAATAAAAAACTGGGAAAAATACATAATTCAAACAGAACTTATAAATGGAAACTACAGGAATTTTTTAAGATTTTATAAAAATATAAGATATGTAAGAAAAATATTTTCTGATTATGATTTTATAATAGCAAATGGTATGGGACCTGCTTATTTTTTTATTTCTAATATTAAGCTTGATATTTTTAAGCCTTATTGTTTCCAAGGAGAATTTTTAACAAAAGAAGTTAAGTTCAAGAAAAAGCGTCATTTATTGCAGTTTAATTTTCTTAAGTATTTTCAATGGCAGGGGCTTAAATATAATACAAATTTAGTTATAACTTATGATATTTCAGATAAGAATTTATATTATTTTAATAAAATTGGAAGTAAGGTAAAAAAGTTATCAGTTCCAATGGTTTATAACAGAGAAAAGATTGATATAAGTAAAATTAATCTTTCTAAGCAAATGAATGAAATTTTAAAGCAGATGAGTAAAACAGAGCATGTTTTGTTTCATCATGTGAGGCATTTATGGATAAATCAGCCATTTGGAGATAAAAAAAATAATATATTATTTGAAGGTTTTGCAAAGTATATAAAACTAAGCAATAAAAAAAGTATAAGAATATACACCTTAGAATATGGTAAAGATGTTGAGGCAACAAAAGAATTAATAAAAAAATTAGAAATTGAAAATTATGTCACTTGGCTTCCAATGTTAATGAGAAAAGAAATTATGTTACTTATAGAAAAGTCTTCAATAGGTGGTTCTGCCTTTAATAAATTTTTATGGGGTGGAGCAGGCTGGGAATTTATGTCAAAAGGAATTCCTTTTTTACATTACTTTGATACTACTCCTGAAGAATTTGAAAAAATACACAATACACCTTTTCCTGATTTTATAAATGTATCAAATCCCGATCAAATTGCTAAAAAATTAATTGATTTTGAGAAAAATCCTGAAAAATATAAAAAAATGGGAGAAAACTTAAAGGATTGGTTTGATAAATATAATGGTATTTCTTTGGCAAAAGAGTATAAAAAATTAATTGATGCTAAAATAAAGTAATGGTAACTAATAAATGCAATTAAAAGATTCTATTAAATTTTTAGCGAAGGATTCTGCTGTTTATGGGCTTGCTGGCGCGATAACTAAATTTTTGGCTATTTTTACAGCTCCTATTTTAACAAGAGTATTGACAAAAGGAGAATATGGTTCTATAAATGTTATAACATCATATTTGTCTGTTTTTGCAGCTTTTCTTATATTAGGACAGGATTCGTCTATAGCAAGATTTTTTTATGATAAAGGAGAGGATAAAGAGTATAGAATAAAAATAGCTAGTATTGGTTTTTTTATTCAGGTAATTGCTACTGTAATAATGATAATTTTATTTTTTATTTTTGGTGATAATGTTGGAAATATTATCTTTGATAATAATAAAGAATTGGTTTACTATTGGAAATTGGGAATAATTTATGTTCCGGCATCAATGTTAATGTCATTTTCTAACAATATATTTAAATGGACATTTAAAAAAAATAAATATCTTTTAATCACATTGGGAAATGGTATTTTTAATGTGATTTTAACTATTACTCTTGTAGTTGTCTTTAAGTATAGAATTTTAGGAGTAATTTTTTCATTGGTTATATCCTCAAATATTTTTGCATTATTGGGATTATTTTTAAATAGGGAATACATTAGCTTGAAATCTCTAGGTGAAAAGGATTCGTTTAAAATATTTAAAGAAATGCTTAAGTATGGTGCTCCATTTACAATCGTTATGATTATAAGTATGCTAATGCCATCAATTGATAGAACTTTTTTGCTTCGATATGTTAGTATTGAAACAATTGGAGAATATGCTGTTAGTACTAGAGTTTCTTCTTTGCTTTTAATAGTTGTGTCTGCTTTTCAAATTGCTTTTGGTCCGTATTTATATTCAATATGGAAAAATGATGATGCTCCAAAAATAATAGGAGATTTATTTAGAATTTATTTTTTATTATTAACTGTTTTTGCAGTGCTAGGAGTTGTTTTTGGAGATATTATTATTTATTTATTTGCTTCTATGAAATATGAATCTGCGATTTTAGTGATTCCCTTATTGATGCTAGCTGTAATAATTGAAGGGCTGGTTCAGTTTACAACAATAGGAATATCATGGTCTAAGAAAACTTATTACTTTTTAATTGTACAGGTTATTGGTTTGATTTCAATTTTTAGTTTTAATTTTTTACTAACTCAAAAATTTGGAGTTTTTGGAGCAACAATGTCATTATTGTTATCAAGACTAATAATGAATATCATTTATTATTTTATATCAAAGAGATATTATCCTCTTAGGTATGAATTTATGAAAATATTTTTAATATTTTTATTTTCTATATTTGCTTATGGTGCTTCAATTTACAATTATTATGATAAATCTTTATTTACCTATCTTTTAAAATATTTTATAATGATTTTATTTTTTGTATTATCTTTTAGATTTGGGTTTAATAAAGATGAAAGAAACAATGTAATTTTATTTATTAAAAATATTTTAGGATAATAATTGATAAATATAGCTTTTATAATTTTTTTAACTATTTTACCTGTTTTTCTGATATATAAAGAAGTAAAAATAAATGATACATCATTAATTTATCCTTTTGTTGCTATGTTATTAACAATATCATATTTACTTATAATTTATGTACTTAATGATTATGCCCCTTTTGCATCGGGAGGTGATGATATTGGTTACTATAGAATATCATTAAAAGAACTTAAATCTTTATCTGATTGGTTTAATATTTCTAAATTTACTAAATCATATGTTCAAACAGGGTATCCTATATTATTAACATGGTTAAATCAATTTATTGGAGATACTCTTTATATACGAAAATTGTTGAATTTTTCTTTTTTCCTTTTTATTTCTTTGTATTGGTATAAAATAGCTTTTATTATTAAGGGGAAAAAATTTGCCACACTAGTTGCTTTATTTGTATTATTTTCAACACCATTATTTTATTATACATTAATCTTATTAAAAGATATGTCAATAACCATTATTCAGTCTTATATTTTATTTAACATACTTTTAATTAATAGTAAAAAAAGAGTGCTTTTTATTTATTTCAAATTATTTATTGCAGTGGTTTTAATAGCTTCTTTTAGATTGCCTCTGGCTATTTTTAATGTTGGATTAATTATAGGTGCTTCCTATTTTTCTAAATTTGAAAATAATTTTAAAAAAACAGGGAAATTGTTTTTGGCCGTTATTATATTTATATTAATCCTGATTATAGGATTTTCAAGTAGCCTGTTAAATAAAATAGGAGTAAGAGGAGAAAATCGTAATCTTAAAAACTATATAGAAGGAAGAAATATCTCCAATCATGAAATAAAGCGAGTAAGTAAAATAAAGTATATTTCTCTTTTTATCTTAAAAGAAACATCTGGATTTAAAAAAGATACATGGATTGATTTAAAGAATCCTAGATATATTTATAGAAGTTTAAGAGGTTTATTTGCTGTTCCATGGATTCTTTTTTTTGTACCAATGTTTTTCTTAGGTTTATATTATATTTGGATAGATAAGAATATTCAGGTCATAAATTATTTCTTTAAAGTATTTATTATTTTATTTATGGGAGGATATTTTTTAATTGGATTTATTAGTGGAGATACTACAAGATGGACGGTTTCTGTAATTCCAGTAATGGCATTGATTTCAGCTTATGGGTATATTAACAGCAAACTCATTATAAAATACTTTTCTGTAATGGGAATGATATTTATATTTTTATTATTTTCTTTTTATAAATTAAATTTATAGGTTTTTATGAGTAAAAAATTAAAAATTTTAATGGTTGCTCCTCAGTTTTATCCAATGACTGGAGGATATGAGATAGCCGCATTAAGGCTTTCAAGAGCTTTAGTCCAAAGAGGGCATACGGTAGAGGTCGTAACAGAACAAAGAAATAAAAAATGGAAAAAATATGAAGTTCTTGATGGAGTTATAATTAATCGTATTTTTAGTGTTTATAAGAAGAAAATTCATCAGCTTTCATTTAATTCTTCATTAATTTCTTTTTTATTAGTACGTGGAAGAAAATTTGATGTGTTTCACTTGCATCAATACGGGCTTACATCTGCAATAGTTATTTTGGTTGCAAAACTAATGAAAAAGAAAGTAGTTTTAAAAACTACTAGTACGGGGTCTATGGGAATAATGAATGTTTTTAATGATTATAAAGTTAAAAATATGTTAGAAAAATCATTTTATGGAATTGATGGTTTTATTGCAACTAGTAAAAGTGCTGTCAATGAAATAAAAAAAATTGGTATAAGTCAAGATAAAATTTTTATGATTCCAAATGGAGTTGATGAAAATATATTTATTCCTTTAAGTTTAGAAGAAAAAATTGCTATAAGAGAAAAACTTAAATTAAATAGAGATGTTTTTACTGCTATTTATTGTGGAAGATTAAGTAATGCTAAAAATCCATTGGGAGTAATTGATGCTTGGAAAAAAGTGCTTGATAAAATTCCTTCTGCTATTCTTTTGATTGTTGGAGATGGAGAGGAAAAAGAAAAGTTTTTAGAAAAAATAAAAAAATACAAGCTAAATGAAAATATAATATTTTGGGGTTTACAAGAAAATACCGTGAAATATTATCAGGTTTCAGATATTTTTTTACTTCCTTCAAAAATGGAAGGTTTATCAAATGCGATGCTAGAAGCTTTAAGTTGCGGCTTACCTGTTGTTTCAACAAAAGTTTCAGGGAGTATTGATATATTGGAGCAATATAATTCTGGTAAAATAGTTAATATTGATGATATGGAAAGTTTTGCAGATGAAATAATATATTTATACTATAATAGGAAAGAACGAATTTTAATGGGAAAAAATGCTAGAAAATTTATTAGTGATAATATTTCTTTATCTTCTGTTGCAGAAAAAACAGAGAAGTTATATTTTAAATTGCTTTTTGATTGAAATAAAAGTTTGTTATATGTATAATGCTTTTTTATCTAGAGGGTATAAATAATGAAGGGGATAATATTGGCAGGTGGTCTTGGAACAAGATTGTATCCTGTAACAAAAATAATACCAAAGGCACTTCTTCCAATTTATGATAAACCAATGATTTATTATCCTTTGTCAACTTTTATGAGTATGGGGATAAAGGATATTTTAATTATTGCGATGCAGAAAGATATTAAGTTATTTAAATCTGTTTTAGGAGATGGAAGTAATATTGGAATATCAATAAAGTATGAAATTGAATATGAGCCAAAGGGAATAGCAAATGCTTTTATTATTGGAGAAGAATTTATTGGAAGTGATAATGTTTCTTTGATTTTAGTGGATAATATTTTTTATGGTGATAAAATATATGATATTTTTAGTAATGCATTACTAAAAAATGAAACAGCAACTGTTTTTGGTTATGAAGTAAATGATCCAGAAAGATTTGGGGTAGCTGAATTTGATAACGATATGAATGTTTTATCAATTGAAGAGAAACCTTTAAAACCTAAATCGAATTATGCTGTTGTTGGTTTATATTTTTATGATAATTCGGTTGTTAATATTGCAAAATCTTTAAAGCCCTCTAAAAGAGGAGAACTTGAAATAACTGATGTGAATAAAATTTATTTAAAAAATAAGAAATTAAAGGTAACATTAATAGATGAAAGTAATACATGGTTTGATACAGGTACTCATAAATCTTTTGTTGAAACAACTGTTTTTGTAAAGGATATAGAGGAAAAATCAGGTGTAAAATTTGGATGTATAGAAGAAATTGCATATAGAAAGAATTATATTAATAAAGAGCAGTTAATAAATATTGCAAATAATATAAAAAATGAGTATGGTGATTATTTATTAAATATTGTTAGTGAGGAAATATGAAAATAATTGTTGTAGGAACAGGTTATGTTGGTTTAGTTGCAGGTGCTTGTTTTGCTGAAATGGGTAATAATGTAACTTGTGTTGATATTGACAGAGATAAGATAGAAGGGTTAAAGAAAGGTGTTATTCCTATTTATGAACCAGGTCTTGAGCTGATGGTTTTAAGAGGAATAAAAAATAATACATTGAGATTTAATACTAAATTAAATGAAGTTATAAATGATTCTGATATAATTTTTATTGCAGTTGGAACTCCAATGGGTGAAGATGGTAGTGCTGATTTACAGTATTTACTTGCTGTTGCCAAAGAAATAGGAAAATCTGTTAATAAAAATATTATTGTTGTTAATAAATCAACAGTTCCAATTGGAAGTGCTGATAAAGTTAAAGCGGTTATTACAGAGGAATTAAATAAAAGAAACATTTCTATTAAATTTTCAGTGGTAAGTAATCCGGAATTTTTAAAAGAGGGTGTTGCGATTAATGATTTTATGAAGCCAGACCGAGTTGTTGTTGGTACGGATAACGATGAAACATTAGAAGTTATGAGAGAATTGTATGCTCCATTTACAAGAAATCATGACAGGTTTATATCTATGGATATAAGAAGTGCAGAAATGACTAAATATGCAGCAAATGCTATGCTCGCAACAAAAATTTCATTTATGAATGAAATTGCTAATATTTGTGAAAGAGTAGGGGCTGATGTTAATAAAGTCAGAATAGGCATAGGAAGTGATAGTAGGATAGGCTATAGTTTTATATATCCTGGTATCGGTTATGGTGGTAGTTGTTTTCCAAAGGATACACAGGCTTTAATTAAAATAGCTAAAGATGTTGGTTTTGAACCTAAAATTATAAATGCTGTTGAAGCAAGAAATAAATCTCAGAAAGAGGTTATTGCGAACAAAGTAATTAAAAGATTTATGACAGATAAAAACAGAAATAATCTTAATGGATTAACCTTTGCTATTTGGGGATTAAGTTTTAAACCTGAAACAGATGATATGAGAGAAGCTCCTTCTGTTGTTATTATTAATAAGTTAACTTCTCTTGGAGCTAAAGTTAAAGCTTATGACCCAAAAGCTGTTAAGGAAGCAAAAGAGTTTTACTTAAAAGATAATGAAAATGTTGAATATTTTGATTCTAAGTATGATGTATTAAATGATAGTTCTGCACTGTTATTATTAACAGAATGGAAAGAATTTAGAAGTCCTGATTTTGAAGAAATAAAAAAAAGATTAAAGAATAATATAATTTTTGATGGAAGAAATCAGTATAATATTAAAAAACTTCAAAAATTGGGCTTTGAATATTATCAGATAGGAGTTTAATCGTAATAAACAGGGATAATGAATGTGTGGAATAAGTGGTTTTGTAGATTTTAATAAAAAGTCAGATAAAAATATACTAAAGAGTATGACAGATGTTTTGCATCATCGTGGGCCTGATGATAGTGGATATTTATTTGAACAATTGGACAGTTGTAATTTAGGCTTTGGACATAGAAGATTAAGTATATTGGATTTATCAAAACATGGCCATCAACCTATGTTTTATGATAATTTAGTAATAACTTATAATGGAGAAATCTATAATTTTTCAGAAATTAAACTTGAACTTGAAGAATCAGGAGATGAATTTATATCTAATAGTGATACAGAGGTTATTTTACATTCATTTAAGAAATGGGGAAAAGAAGCTGTTCATAAATTCAATGGGATGTTCGTATTTGCTATTTGGGATAAAAGTCTTAATAAAATTAACATTTATAGAGATAGGGCAGGAGTAAAGCCATTATATTGGTATTTTAAAAATGGTTTACTAATGTTTTCAAGTGAATTGAAATCTTTTCATGAGCATAAAAACTTTGTAAAAGAAATAAACACAGATGCTTTGGTTTTATATTTACAATATGGATATATTTTACAGCCTTATACAATCTTTAAAGATACTCATAAGCTTAGAGCAGGGCATTATCTTGAAATTAATTTAGAAAATAAGGAAATAAAAGAGAATAAATATTGGGATGTAATAGATTTTTATAATAAGCCTAAATTGAATGTAACGGAAGAGGAAGCAATAGAGCATATTGAAGAATTATTAAAATCTTCATTTGAGTACAGAATGGTAAGTGATGTACCAGTTGGAGTGTTTTTAAGTGGTGGATATGATAGTAGTATTGTAACGGCAATATTACAAAAAAATAGAAAAGAAAAGATAAAAACTTTTACAATTGGATTTCATGAAAAGGGCTTTGATGAGGCACCTTACGCTAAAAAAGTTGCTGAAATACTAGGAACAGAGCATACTGAATATTATTGTACTCAAAAAGATGCCTTGGAAATTCTTCCTAAGTTACCTAAAATGTATGATGAGCCATTTGGAGATAGTTCTGCTATACCAACTGCATTAGTTAGTAAGCTAGCAAGAGAACAAGTTACAGTGAGTTTGTCTGCTGATGGAGGAGATGAGATTTTTATGGGGTATAATAAATACCCAATGGTATTAAAATATTATAATTATTTTTTTAAAATTCCCAGATTTATAAAACCTGTTATTGTTAAAATTATGGAAAAAATAAATCCTGAATATATTCCTTTATGGAATAAAATTTATGAACATGAAAGAAAATATGAAAAGATAAAAAATATATTAAAATTAAATGATTCTATAGGAATATTAAAGTTTTTTAGTCAGGTTTTTGTAAATAAACATGTTTATTCTTTATTTAAGTCTAGTATCATAGAGTTAAAAACAGATTTTGATTTAAATTCTTTAAAAGAAAAGGATGAAATAAATAAAATACTTGCAGTTGATTATAAAACCTATATGGTAGATGACATACTAACCAAAGTTGATAGGGCAACAATGAGTGTAAGCCTTGAAGGAAGAGAACCTATGCTTGATTATAGATTAATTGAATATATGGCACAGTTACCATCTTCTTTGAAATATAAAAATAAAATAAAAAAATATTTATTAAAAAAAATAACTCATAAATATTTACCAAAAGGGTTAATGGATAGAAAAAAGATGGGTTTTGGAGTTCCTGTAATAGAATGGTTTAAAGATGAGCTAAAGGAATATTTTTTGAAGTATTTAAATGAAGAGAGGCTGAAAACAGAGGGTTTTTTTAATGTTAATGAAATAATTAAACTTAGAGATGATTATTTTAATGGAAATAAACAAAATATAACTAAATTGTGGTTTTTATTAATGTTTGAGATGTGGTATGAAGAATGGATGTAAGGTTTAGAAATTATGAAAGATAAAAAATTATCAGTATTAATGTTTGATGCAGCATTTCCCCCGCCCATTATTGGTGGAAAGGAAAAGCAGGCTTATTTACTGAGTCAAGAGTTAATAAGAAATGGAATAGATGTTATGGCTCTGTCCTATGTTCATAATAGTAATAAAACAGAGTTAATAGGGAAGCTTAGTATTGAAAGAGTTAAAAAAGATTTATTAGGATTTGCATACTTACCACTATTTTTACTAAAGATGAAAGCAAAACATAATATTCTTCATATACATACTCCTAGTAGAATAGGTGTATCATTATTAATTGTTGGAAAATTATTGGGATATAAAACAGTATTTAAGTTTCCTAATGAAAATATGCTTGATAATAAGAATAGTATAAGTGGAAAAATATGGAAACTTATTGTTAAAAAGTCTGATATGTTAATAACTTTAGAAAGGAGTACTTATTCAAAACTATTAAAAGAAAATTTTATTGAAAAGAAAATTTTTAATGTTTCTAATGGAGTAGAGATAAGTAAAATAAAAAAAAATACTAAAAAGAAAAATATTGAATTAATTTTTTTAGGACGATTGGTTCCACAAAAAAAATGTGATGATTTATTAAAAGCATGTGAAAAACTTGATGAAAATTTTAAAAATTGGCATTTGAGTATTGTTGGTGAAGGATATTTATATGATGATTTAGTGAGTTTGTCAGTAGAATTAGGTATTGATAAAAAAGTTGATTTTGTAGGTTATCAAAGTAATACAATGGAGTGGCTTAAAAAGTCGGATATTTTTGTAATTAGCTCTGAAAGAGAGGGAATGTCTAATTCAATGCTTGAAGCTATGTCTATTGGTTTACCTATTGTTACAACTAAAGTTTCATCTACCGAAGAAATGCTTGGTAAAGATTATGAATTTGCTGTTGATATTGGTGATGTTGATTCTTTGGCAAGTAAAATTTTTAAGTTATCTAGTGATATCAATAAAAGAAGAGATATTTCAAAGTTTATTTATGATAGATGTGTAGAAAAATTTTCTATTAAATCAGTTGCTAAAAAATATATTGAAAGATATAAAGAATTGTAATATTTATATTCTATAAATAGGAGTTTTATGAGAATTTTGTTTCCTACATCAATATTTTATCCTTCTCAGGCAGGAGGACCTGCAAATTCGGTTTATTTTTTAGCAAAAGAATTGGTTAAACAGGGAATGGAAGTTTTTGTTTTTACTACAACTATTGGTATTAATGACCTCTCAAAAATAAAAATTAATGAATGGAATAGCGTAGACGGAATGAATGTGTATTACTCTGATAGATATTGGAAACATATTCCTTATAATAAAATATTAATTTCTGATATTCCAAAAGTTAATTTATTTCACTTTTCTTCATTTTTTGACCCTTTTAATTTATATTTTATGATTTTAGCTAAAAAAAGAGGCACTACCTGTATCATTTCACCTAGAGGTGAATTATTAGATGCCCCTTTAAAACTAAAAAAGAGAAAAAAAAGAATATTTTTAAAAAATTATTTTGTTAAATTTTTATTTAAAAATGCAATATTACATGTGACTTCAGATGAAGAGGAAGGTTTTGTAAAAGAAATATATAGTAATTATTTTAATAAACAGCTTGAATCAAGAAGAACAATTTTTAAAGTAACTAATATGCTGGATAATAATTTATTTTCTTATGAAAATAAATCTGAAAATAAAAAAGATTATAAATATATTTTATATTTGGGTCGCATTTCAAGAAAAAAAAATATAGAATTATTGATAGAGGTATATTCTAAACTTGATATTGATAAAAATATAAAATTATTTATTGCTGGAAATATTAATGAAGATATAAAATATGGACAAGAATTAAAAAACAAAGTTAAGAATTTAAACTTAGAAAATAGAATTATTTTTAGTGAAAAAAGTATTGAAGGGAAAGAAAAAGAAGATTTATACTATAATGCTGAATTGTTTGTAACAACAACAAGGTCAGAAAATTTTGGCATGGTTATTTTAGAATCTTTAATACGGAAGACTCCTGTTGTTACGACAAAAGGGACACCATGGGAAGAATTAAATAGAAGACAGTGTGGTTACTGGGTTGATATGGAGTTAAATTCTATAAAAAGTGCAATTGAAAATTATTTTTCTTTATCTGATGATGAAAAAAACAAAATGAAAGAAAAAGGATTTAAACTTGCTAAAGAATTTTCTTCTGAAAAATTGATAAATGAGTATGTTAATATGTATAGAAATGTATTAAATCAATAAATAAATATTAGATAGTTATAGAGAAATTTAACAGGAGTTATTATGTCATTATTTAAAGATAAAATATTATTAATAACGGGAGGAACTGGTTCTTTTGGGAATGCTGTTCTAAATCGTTTTTTAGATACAGATATTAAAGAAATTAGAGTTTTTAGTAGAGATGAAAAAAAACAAGAAGATATGCGTATTAAATATAAAAATGATAAATTAAAGTTTTATATTGGAGATGTGAGAGATTATGAAAGTATAAATTTTGCATTGCATGGTGTTGATTATTTGTTTCATGCGGCTGCATTAAAACAGGTTCCATCATGTGAGTTTTTTCCTATGGAAGCTGTAAAAACCAATGTTTTAGGAGCTAATAATGTTGTTAGAGCATCTATTAATAATAAAGTAAAACGAGTAATTGTATTATCTACCGATAAAGCGGTTTACCCAATTAATTCAATGGGGCTTTCTAAAGCTATGATGGAAAAAATGGTTGTTGCTACATCAAGAACAATAACTGATGACAGTACTATTCTATGTTGTACTCGTTATGGTAATGTTATGGCTTCAAGAGGTTCTGTTATTCCTTTATTTGTTGGACAAATGAAGGCAAAGCAACCTGTTACTATTACAGACCCAACTATGACCAGATTTATGATGTCATTGGAAGAAGCTGTTGATTTAGTGCTTTTTGCGTTTGAAAATGGAAAACAAGGAGATACATTTGTACAAAAAGCTCCTGCTGCAACTATAGAAACATTAGCAAAAGCCATAGGTGAAATATTCAATAAAGAAGATGCAAATATTAAAGTAATTGGAACTAGACATGGAGAAAAAAAATACGAAACCCTTGTAACTAGGGAAGAAATGCTCAAAGCAATTGATTTGGGGAATTATTATAGAATTCCTGCTGATAATAGGGATTTAAATTATACTAAATATATGGCAAAAGGTGAAATTATGCTTGATGAGATTGAAGATTATAATTCTCATAATACAAGAAGGCTTAATGTTGATGAAATGAAAGAAATGTTAATGAAACTTAGTTATATTAAAAGTGAATTATAAGGTAATTATGAATATATTGGTAACAGGAAGTAAGGGGTTTATAGGTAAAAACCTGATTGAAAGATTATTGAGAATAGAAAATATAAGAGTATATGAGTTTGATAAAGAAAATAGTTTAAATGAAATTGAGTCATATATTAATGATATAGATTTTATTTTTCATTTTGCAGGAGTAAATAGACCTAAAAAAGTTTCTGATTTCTATGAAGGAAATAATGGTTTAACAAAAGATATTATAAAAATAATTGAAAATAATCATAGGAAAATACCAATTTTAATATCTTCTTCTATTCAAGCTGAAAATGATAATGATTATGGTAAATCAAAATTTAAATCAGAAGAATTATTAAAAAAATATTCAAAAGATAATAATGTTGAAGTTTTTATTTACAGATTGCCAAATGTTTTTGGTAAATGGTCAAGACCAAATTATAATTCTGTGATTGCAACATGGTGCTACAACATAACTCATGATTTGGGAATAGTTGTAAATGATGAAAATACCATGCTTAACTTGGTTTATATTGATGATGTTGTTGAGCAATTTATAAAACATTTGGACAAAAAGGATATTAAAACTGAAATAAGTCCTATATATAAAAAAACACTTGGAGAGATAAAAAATCTTTTAAATCAATTTAAAGAAAGTAGAACGAATTTAATAATTCCTAGAGTAGGAAATGGATTTGAGAGAGCATTATATTCAACATATTTATCTTATTTACCCACAGATAAATTTTCTTATGAAATTAATGGGTATAGTGATGAAAGGGGAACTTTTTATGAACTTTTAAAAACCTTTGATAGTGGGCAAATTTCAATTTCTACAAGTAAACCAGGAGTAACAAGGGGAAATCATTATCACAATAGTAAAAATGAGAAATTTTTAGTTATCAAGGGTAAAGCCGTAATAAAACTAAGAAAGATTGATACTCAAGAAGAAATTGTGTACAATGTTTCTGATGATAGAATGGAAATAGTAGATATGATTCCTGGATATACACATAGTATTACGAATATTGGAAATACTGAAATGGTATTGTTAATTTGGGCAAATGAGCAATTTGATAGAGAAAAGCCTGATACTTATTATCAAGAGGTATAATGAAAAAACTAAAAGTATTGACTGTTGTTGGAACAAGGCCTGAAATAATAAGGTTATCATCGGTATTGCAAAAATTAGATGATTCTAAAGCAATAGAGCATATTTTAGTTCATACAGGACAAAATTATGATTATGAATTAAATGAAATATTTTTTAAAGATTTTAATATAAAAAAGCCAGATTACTTTTTAAATGCAGCTGGTAAGAATGCAACAAAAACAATAGGAAATATTATTATAGCAATTGACCCTATCTTAGAAAAGGAGCAACCTGATTCCTTTTTAATTTTAGGAGATACTAATAGTTGTTTATGTGCAATTCCTGCGAAAAAAAGAAAAATCCCAATATTTCATATGGAAGCAGGTAATAGGTGTTTTGACCAACGAGTTCCAGAAGAAACAAATAGAAAGATTGTTGACCATATTTCCGATATAAATCTAACATATAGTGATATTGCAAGAGAATATTTATTAAGAGAAGGATTACCTGCTGATAGAGTTATAAAAACAGGAAGTCCTATGTTTGAGGTTATTAACTCCAAAAAAGATGATATTTATAAATCTAACATATTAAAAGATTTAAACCTTAAAAAAGGAGAATATTTTTTGGTTTCTGCTCATAGAGATGAAAATATAAGCTCTGATAGAACTTTTTATGCCCTTATTGATATACTGAATTCAATTGCAGTGCAATATGATATTCCTATAATTGTTTCTACACATCCAAGAACAAGAAACAGAATTAATTCGGAAAAGAATATAAAACTTCATAAGAATATAAATTTAATGAAACCAATGGGATTTACTGATTATGTAAAACTACAAGTTGATGCAAAAGCTGTTTTGTCTGATAGTGGTACAATTTCAGAAGAATCATCAATTTTAAAGTTTAAAGCATTAAATTTACGCGAAGCTCATGAAAGACCAGAAGCAATGGAAGAAGCTGTTGTTATGATGGTTGGATTGAATAAAGAGAGGGTTTTACAAGGCTTGAAGGTTTTGGAAACTCAAAATAATAATAGTTTGAGATATGTTAGTGATTACTCTATGCCTAATGTATCAGAAAAGGTTTTAAGAATTATTTTGTCATATACTGATTATATAAATAGGGTCGTATGGCAAAAATATTAGGAGCCTAAATTGAATATATTGCTTATCGTAGATGATTACATGCCCAATAGTATTAAAATTGGTGCTAAAATGATGCACGAACTTGCTATTGAATTTACAAATAGAAATCATAATGTAACAGTTATAACTCCTGATAGTACATTAAAAGAAAAATATCAAATAAATAAACTTGATGATGTAACTATATATAGGTTTAAAAATGGAGTAATAAAAAATACATCAAAAGCTAAAAGAGCAATTAATGAAACTCTTTTATCTTATAATGCATGGAGAAATTTAAAGTATTTACTTAAAAAGGAAAATTATGATTTAATTGTTTATTATTCACCTACAATATTTTTTGGCTCTCTTGTTAAAAAGTTAAAAAAACTATATGGTGCTCCATCTTATTTGATTTTACGAGATTTTTTCCCTCAGTGGATAATTGATGCAGGAATAATTAAGGAAAACTCGGTTTTTGCAAAGTATTTTCGTCTTTTTGAAGGTATAAATTATAAATATGCTGATTTTATTGCTTTACAATCACCTAAAAATCTTGAGGTGTTTTCTAAGCAATACAAAAAGACGGAAAAGTTAAAAATATTATTTAATTGGACTGTTGTTAAAACAATAAATAAAGATAATAAAAATATTTACAGAAAAAAATTAAGTTTAGAAAATAAGGTGCTTTTCTTTTATGGTGGAAATATAGGGCACGCTCAAGACATGATGAATATTGTAAGACTTGCAAATAATATGAAGATATATAAAACTGCTCATTTTTTACTAATTGGAAAAGGAGATGAATATGATTTAGTTGAAACTAAAATTAAAGAACTTAAACTAGATAATTTAACTCTTCTACCTTCTGTTTCTCAAGAAGAATTTGCAAAAATATTATCAGAAGTGGATATTGGACTTTTTAGTTTACATAAAAATCATACTGCTCATAATTTTCCAGGTAAACTACTTGGTTATATGGCAAATTCACTACCCATTTTGGGAAGTATAAATAAAGGAAATGACCTTAAAGATACTGTTGAAGAGTTTAAATCGGGATTTGTTACTACAAATGGAGAAGATGAAAAGTTATTAAACAATGCAGTGAAATTGTTAAAAAATAAAAAATTAAGGATTGAAATGGGGCAGAATGCTAGAAATATGCTTATAAATAAATTTTCTGTAAATTCTGCTGTAAGTCAAATATTAAAAACTATTTTATGAAAATTAAAGAAAGTCTAAAAAATCGAAACCTAAATCAGCTCTTTAATGATATTGTAATTATCGTTCCATTGTTTTTAATGTTACATATAAGTTCTTTTGTAATAAATTTATTAACAATTATATTAATAATTTTAGCTTTATTAAAAATTAAAAAAGATGGTTTTAAAATAAGTTTTTTAGAAAAATATATTTTTATATTTTTATTAACTTTGGTAATTAGTTTTATTGCATCTCCACATAGTATCAATAAGGGAGTATCTGAAATAATTGATATACTTCAATGGATATTTTACCCTTTGATACTAGGGCAATTTGTCATTAATAATAAGAGTAAAAAATATTTTATATATTCTTTATTTGGAGTGTTGATTGTATATTTAATAAGATTTTATTTTCATAAACATGGAATTATTAGTTTTCCCAAATACATGTTAGGGAGATATTCAGGTGGGTATATGATATCTCAAGTTAGCTTAGTTTTAGCAATGGTATTTATAATTCTTATTACTATCTTTTTTTATGCTAAATTAAAAAATAAAGATAAAATATTAATTGGAATTTTAATAATAATGACACTTTATTTATTGCTTGTTACCAAAACAAGAGGAATTTACCTATCTATTTTAATAACTATTCCTTTAATTGTATTAATTAGGAATTTAGAATATTTTTTTATAACTGTTTTACTAGGTTCAATTAGTATTGTTGTATTAATTTTTATGTTTCCAAATAATAAATATGTTGTTAGATTAAAAAATATAACACAGGCTGATGTTAGTACCATGGGGCGAATTGAAGTATGGAATGAATCAATTAGAATTTTTAAAAAGTATCCTTTTAATGGAATTGGATATATGAATTTTAAAAAGGCTCAAAGAGATAGAAAGTATAAAGCTTATGTTGAAACATTTAATGAAGTGGTAGAGATTTTTAAAAGAAATCCATTAAATTACTTGGAGTATTTAAACTTAAAAAAAATTTATATTAAAAAACGGGCTTATCAGTACAATCAATATTATGCTCATTCACACAGTATGATTTTTAAACTTTTATGTGAAACGGGTATTATTGGCTTATTTGGCTATTTGTTATTAAATTTAGTATTATTGTTTAAAAGTATAAAAAAAGGTAAAAAAGATATTAACTATCTATTGATATTTGGGATATTAATGGTTTTATTACTTTATGAATTAACCGAGGTTATTATCTGGCGTAATTTTGCATACCCATTTATTTATTTTGTTTTTGGAGTTTTATTAAATTCTGAATATGTTAAATTTACTATAAAAAAGAAAGCATAGCTTTACTTTTTTGCACGGAAAACCAATTTATTGGGTTGAAGTGGCCTTTTCAATTTCATTTTTTATCCATAGATAATTTTTTTCTATTCCTTTTACAAGAGGGTAGTTTGGTGCCCAGCCGAGTTTCTTTTTAATCAATTCATTATCTGAATTTCTTCCTCTAACACCTAATGGACCTTCTATGTGCCTTAAACTCAAATTTTTACCTGATATCTTAATAATCATTTCTGCAAGTTCATTAATTGTAACCATTTCATCACTTCCTATATTTACAGGCCCTGAAAAGTGACTGTCCATTAATTTTCTGATTCCTTTTAAGCATTCACTGATATATAAAAAAGAACGTGTTTGCAATCCATCTCCCCATATTTCAATACTTTCACCCTCCTTTGCAAGGGCAACCTTTCGGCAAAGTGCTGCGGGAGCTTTTTCTCGTCCCCCTTCATAAACTCCATAGTCTCCGAAAATATTATGAAATCGGGCTATTTTTATATTCATTTTATAGTTTCTAGAAAAAGATTGATATAATCTTTCACTAAAAAGTTTTTCCCAACCATATTCACTATCAGGAAGAGCAGGGTAAACTGAACTTTCTTTTAAATTAAGTGAAGTTGGGTTTAGTTGATTATACTCAGGATAAACACAGGCTGATGATGAATAAAAATATTTTTTTACTTTAGCTTTTAATGCAACATTTACCATATTTAAATTTATAAGAGCAGAATTGTACATTATGTCAGCATCGTTGTCTCCTGTAAAGGTAAAACCTGCTCCTCCCATATCGGCTGCAAGCTGATAAACTTCGTCAAATGGCCTATCGGTTACTTGTTTGCATATCTGAGGGTCTCTTAAATCTCCAATTATAAATTCATCTGCCATACTTTTTTTAAATTCGGGGTATTTTAAATCAATTCCCTTTACCCAAAATCCTTCTTCTTTTAACTTTTCAACAAGATGACTTCCTATAAAGCCTCCAGCTCCACAAACTAATGCTGTTTTCATTTATTGCTCCATTTTTATAGTACTCTCAATTGCTTTATTTTATATGATATC
>Ga0256842_1000684_pt1 | contig 29581 bp, 24 predicted proteins | sample 4559240metaG_FD_185973 | JGI IMG/M metagenome (GOLD analysis project Ga0256842, IMG submission 185973) | Hydrothermal vent microbial communities from Guaymas Basin, Mexico - 4559-240 | ecosystem: Environmental > Aquatic > Marine > Hydrothermal vents | place: Mexico: Guaymas Basin | collected... | reverse complement strand
AAACTCCTACAATTATTCCAAAATCTATCAATATTCTACTTCATAAAAGTTAATATTGTATAAACTTTTTTATTATTAATTTTCGTTTCGGAAAATCTGAACTATACGCTCTGCAGTTTTCCCATCCCAGAATTTAGGTATTTTCCCTTGCTTCACATCTCCGGCAATAATTTTCTTCGCTGCATCGATAATATCATCTGTTTCCAATTTAACCAATTGATTAGTCCCTTCCCAAATTGTGATAGGTCGTTCTGTGTTTGGACGTAAAGTTAAACATGGAATTCCAAAATAGGTAGATTCTTCTTGGATTCCGCCTGAATCAGTTAAAATGAATTTTGCATTCATCTGCAAATGTAAAAAGTCATAATACCCGGCAGGTGGAACTAAATATAAGTTTTTCATTGAATTAACTTTTTCTTCTAAATTAAATTCCTCAATTCTTTTCCTTGTTCTTGGATGAATAGGAAAAATCAGTTTTACATCTTTATTAATCTCTTCAAAAGCATTTAATATTGTGAGTAAACCTTTTTCATTATCCACATTAGAAGGTCTATGCAATGTAATAAGCGCGTAATCTTTCTTAGAAATTCCAATCTCATCCAAAATCTTAGATTCTTCTGCTTTATTTTTGTATTGGATTAAAGAATCGATCATTATATTTCCCACAAGATAAATTTTATCTTTCGGTTTGCCTTCTTTAAGCAAATTTTCATCTGCATCAGGTGACGGAGTAAGTAGATAATCTGAAATTACATCTGTCATAATACGATTAATTTCTTCAGGCATAGATTTGGCATGACTTCTTAATCCTGCTTCCAAATGTGCTACAGGAATATGCAATTTCACTGCATCTAAAGCACAAGCAACCGTACTATTCACATCGCCTGCCACAATCACTAAATCCGGCATATCTTTTAGCAAAACATCCTCATAACGCTCGATTATTCTAGCTGTTTGCTTACCATGTGTTCCGGAGCCAACTTCCAAATATTCATCAGGATATGGTAATTGTAAATCATCAAAAAAGAATTTACTCATACGCTCGTCATAATGTTGACCTGTATGGATCAATTTTACAGAAAATTCATCACTATACTTTTTAAATTCCTTATACAACGGAGCCATCTTCATAAAATTTGGTCTTGCTCCAACAATCAAATGTACTTTTCTCATAATTTCCTCTTAATTATTTAATTTTCCCACCACCAATCAATTCTCCATTTTTATAAAAAACTGCTGATTGCCCCGGAGTGATTGCTCGAGTTGGATTTTTTAATTCTACCTTACTGTAATGATCATAGTTCTCTAATTTCTCAACATCCACTGCCGAGCTATTGTATCTAACTTTAACTTTTAAATTTTCGATATCTTCCAAAGGTTTTCCGCTAATCCAATTCACTTCGGCTAAATCGAAAGTTTTCCGCAATAGATCATCCGGATTATCTGTAACAATTACTCTATTCTTCTTCACATCTAATCTTAAAACAAACAGTGGTTTATGCCAAGGAGTTCCCAATCCTTTTCTTTGTCCGATTGTATATAATGGCAATCCTCGATGTTCACCTATTTCTTGTCCATTTGCCAAGACAATTTTACCCGGTTTTATTTGCATATATTTTTCCAAAAAATCTTGGTAATGATCTTTGATAAAGCAGATCTCTTGGCTATCTTTTTTGGAATGTACAGGTAAATCCATTTTAGCAGAGAGTTCTCTAACTTCTTGTTTTGTATATGCTGCTAATGGGAAAATAACTCGTTTCAATTGAGTTTGAGACAATTTCCAAATCATATAAGTTTGATCTTTTGCTTCATCTTCAGGAACATAAATATGAACTACATCATCAATTGTTTTAGTTTTTATGTAATGTCCGGTAGCTAATTTATCAGCGCCAAGATCTATGGCAGCTTCTAAGAATTTACCAAATTTTATTGTTGGATTACATAGTACGCAAGGATTGGGAGTTCTGCCATTGCTATACTCTTCGATAAAATTTTTCTCAACAATTTCTCTAAAATCTGTAATTAAATCTACTACATAATGTTCAATTTTCAATTTTTCACAAACTGCTTTAGCATCTAAGATATCAGCATCTATGCCTTCGCCTTCTGCATAGCCAGCCAATTGGGGATCATACTGCCGCATGGTTACGCCAAAAATATCGTGCCCTTGTTTCTGCAATAATGCAGCTGCCAAAGAACTATCTACTCCACCGCTCATCGCTACTGCTATTTTCATAATTACCTCTTTTCTTTATGCTAATACTCTTTGTATATCAGCACCGATTTCACTTAATTTCTTTTCTATCTGCTCGTAACCACGATCAATATGATAGATACGAGAAATTATCGTTTGACCATTTGCCGCTAAACCGGCAAGAACCAAAGCAGCACTTGCGCGTAAATCTGTTGCCATCACTTCCGCACCGCTTAAAGATTCCACACCTTTCACTGTGGCAACTCCATTTTCTAAAATTATATTTGCATCTAAACGATTTAATTCTGCTACATGCATAAACCTATCGGGAAAAACAGTGTCTTTTATTTTACATTCGCCTTCAGAAAGAGTCATCAAAGCTAAAAACTGAGCTTGTAGATCTGTAGGAAAACCCGGATGTGGCACAGCAGTTACATCGACAGGTCTAATATGCTCAGCCGGTATCAACTCTATCGAATTTTCTTTTATGTTCAGATCACATCCTACTTCTGTTAATTTTTCAATTAAAGCTTGCAGATGTTCGGGACAACAACGATCAACGGTTATTCTGCTTTTGGTAATTGCTCCTGCAATAAGAAAAGTACCGGCTTCTATTCTATCCGGAATCATATTCATAGCGACAGGATTTAATCTTTCCACACCTTGAATAATCAGATGACTTGTGCTTTTTCCTGAAATTTTAGCACCCATAATATTTAGAAAATCTATCAAACTGCTAATTTCAGGTTCGGTGGCAGCATTTATAATTTCTGTCACACCTTCGGCAGTAACCGCTGCCATCAAAGCATTTGCCGTAGCTCCCACAGATACTTTTTCAAATTCTATCTTCGCGCCTTTCAGCTTTTCACATTTAGCAAATATATAACCATGTTCGATATCAATTTTCGCACCCATAGCTTCCATCGCTTTTAGATGCAAATCTACCGGTCTTGTACCAATAGCACAACCTCCCGGAAAAGAAACTTTTGCTTCTCCGAATCTAGCTAAAAGCGGTCCAAGCACCCAAATTGATGCACGCATCTTACTTACAAGTTCATAAGGTGCTTCAAAAAAACTGCAATGAGTTGTATCAATTTCCATAACTTCATCGGCAAAATCAACGCGAGCTCCAATAACACGTAAAAGATGTGCCATCATTTTTATATCATTCAGATATGGCACGTTGTGCAAAATAGTTTTTCCTTTTGCCAAAAGTGTAGCTGTCATTATCGGAAGAATAGCATTTTTAGCTCCGGAAACTTTTATTGTTCCGCTAAGTTTTTTCCCACCGTTTATTATAAATTTATCCATATTTTCATCCTATTTTATTATCATAATTCTATCAAATCCATTCAGATCTTTCACTGTTTCAATCTCTGTAAATCCGTTATTTTCAGCAATCTTTTTTATCCGATCACTTTGATTATATCCGATCTCAAAATAGATTCTCCCTTTTTCATTAAGATAAGATTCTGACTCTGATAAAATCTTCCTATAAAAATACAAACCATCTTCTTCTGCTAATAATGCTGATTTAGGTTCATATTCCAAAATTTCTTTATCCAAAGCATCATACTCCATTTTAGGAATATAAGGCGGGTTTGAAACTATTACATCAAATTTTTTATTAAGATTCGCAAAGAGATCTGATTCTACAAATTCCACTTCCACTTGATTTAATTTTGCATTTTCCTTAGCTACTTGTAATGCCATAGTAGATATATCTACAGCCGTAACCATAAGATGTGGTAATTCTTTTTTCAAAGTGATTGCAATTGCACCTGAACCAGTTCCAATATCCAAGATTCTATTGCAAGAACCAATTTCTGCGATAATTTTTTCAACTAAATACTCGGTTTCCGGTCTTGGAATAAGCACCGATTCATTAACCAAAAAGCGATAACCATAAAATTCTGTTTCACCAATTACATATTGCAAAGGTTTTGATTTTGCTCTTTCGATAACCATTTTTTTTATTTTATCGCGATTTTCCAAAGAAACAATTTCTTCAAAACGAAGATATAAATCAAAGCGTTTACATCCTAAAACATGTGAAATAATGTATTCAGCATTTAGGCGAGGATTAACGATTTGCTTCTCTTTGAAAAAGCCGGTTGTCCATTTTATAATTTCTAATATTGTCCAATTTTCCATAACTCTAAATTTATTTTATTCCGATATTTGTCTATCTAAAATCAAGCAAATCTGCCGAATTTTAGTTTTAATAAATTGCAAAAAGATTTTTTTGATTGACCAAAAAAAAATCAGCGCAATATTTTGGATTGTTACATTCTTAAGAATAAAAATGCAACGTATATTGGGGACACAGTTTAGCATTGGTTTATGTCTAAACTGTTTTGTGAAAATTGTAATTAAAAAGTAAAACAAAGGAGCGGGAAATGAATGCAAAAACACCATTTTTGAACCATGTAACTATTAGTGGAAATCTAACACGTGATGCGAAAATTGATCATGTGGGCGATGATTTGGTTACTGTCGCAAGATTATCAATTGCCAATAATGGCCATTACAAAGACAAGAGTGGAAATTGGCATGATGTAGTAACTTTTGTAGATGTAGAAATTTGGGGAGCAGCAGCCGACAGATTGGAAAGCTATGCGAAAAAAGGTGCTTCTGTAATTGTAGAAGGTAGTTTAAAACAAAATGTTTGGAAAGATAAAGAAGGACATAATCATCAAAAATTATTTATTAAGGCAGATAAGATACATCATCTTGTCTGACGACCAAAATAATAAGGGTCAGTTACAAAAACTGACCCTTTTTGTTTTATTAGAATTCGATCCAGCGATTATTACCATCAAAATAAAAATGTAATCGGATGCTATCTTCAGGTAGAATTTCTTCACCAATTTCAGGCCATTCGATTATTGTTACACCCGTTTCGAAAATATCATGTAATCCTAATTCCAACACTTCTTCCACTCCACCTAATCGATAAAAATCAAGATGCGCGATAGGAAATTTGCCGTGATATTCGTTCATTAGAACATAACTTGGACTGCTTACATTTTCTTCTACTCCCAAAAATTTGCAAAGATGACGAGAAAAAAATGTTTTCCCACTGCCTAATTCACCATACAAGGCTAACACATCGCCAATTTTTATTTTTTCAGCAATTTTTTTGGCAAAATCTATCGTATCTTTTTCACTTTCCAAGATTATTTTCTGCATCAATATTTTCCTTATTTCTTAGGTTTGCAAACTGCTATTGGCAAAACCATCTCTTCAAGGCTTATTCCACCATGTTGGAAAGTTCCACTAAACTGCTTTAAATATTGATGGAAAGAGTTTGGATAAACGAAGAAATAATCATCTTTTGCAAAAGCATAGTTATCTACAATGCTACGAACCGGAAGACCGTAATCAGTTGGATCTTTCATCATATAAACTTGCTTATCGTTTACTTTCAGATTTTTTCCCTGTTTGTAGCGCAAAGTTGTGCTAGTATCTTTATCTCCAACTATCTGGCTTGCTTTATTCACTCTTATGGAACCATGGTCTGTAGTGATAACCACAGTAGCACCGATTTCACTTAATTTCCTTAATGTCTGATATAAAGAAGAATGCTGAAACCAATGTTTTGTAAAAGCTCTTAAAGCTTGTTCATCCGGTATTGTTTCTTTTAAGATGGGATCATTAGAACGGTGGTGTGCCAATAGATCTAAGAAATTATAAACCAGTATAACCAAATGTTCATTTCTCCAAGAATCTACTTTTCTAAGAACATAATTGCCTTCAGAAAGATTAAAAATTTTCACATATTTACTATGAGAAACATCAACACCAATATCTTTTAAATGAGATTCCAATAATTGATGCTCATTACGATTTCTACTATTATCCATATCGGAAGATTCGCTCCAATACTGCGGGTACATTTCGGCAATATCCTTAGGAAGCATACCGCTGAAAATTGAATTTCTTGAATATGGCGTAGCAGTTGGAAGAATTGAGCTATAAATATCTGTCTCCACATTAAAGAACTCTTCAAGGAATGGTAAAATTGCATAATACTGATCTAACCTCATGCAATCTAGAACGATAAAATATACTTGCTTTCTCTTTTCTAATTCAGGAGCTACATAATTGGAAATCAGATCAAAAGACAAAGTAGGTCTGTCATCTGTAGATAACCAAGAGCTGTAATTCTTCTCAACAAAATTTGAGAATTCTTTATTAGCGTTCATCTTTTCCAGAAAATGCATCTGATTCAAATTACTATCATGAATATCATCCAAATGTAAATCCCAATAACAAATTTGAGAATATATTTCTTTCCATTCTTCCCAAGTAGGTTGAGATAGTAATTTTCTATTTAATTCGGCTGAAAATTTAGCATAATTTTCGCCAATTTTGCTTTTCCTAATTTGATCAGTTTGGAAAATTTTCTTAATAGCCATTATTATTTGGTTTGGATTTATCGGTTTAATAAGATAATCTGCAATTTGACCTGCAATAGCATCTTCCATCAAACCTTCTTCCTCGCTTTTTGTTACCATCACAATTGGCAAAGCAGGCTTTATCTTCTTGATCTCTCTTAAAGTTTCCAAGCCATCCATTCCCGGCATCATTTCATCTAGAAGTACCAGATCATAATTTTCCGAAACCGTTAAAGAGATAGCATCAGAACCATTTGAAACAGTTTTTACTTCATATCCTTTTTCTTCCAAAAATAGGACAAATGGTTTAAGATGTTGAACTTCATCATCTACCCACAAAATCCGTAATTTTTGCATAATCAACTCCTTTGATTTTATAATTTTTACATCTGTCGATTATAGCATCTATTATATAAACAACCTCCTGAAATTTTATCCATTCAGATCTTCGTATCTATTTTGTTTTTTGCTTACAACATCTTTAATTTCTTCGATATCTTCATCCTGAAAATAAAGAGCTAATTTAAATTCTAACTCTTTTTTGCTACAATTAAATGCAGTAACCATGCGTTCAATATATTGCTCCACGAAAATTTCTTTAGATGTTTTGTTTTTTTCTTTATTACGCTCTCTTAATTCTTTTATTTCATCACGTAATTCAGCAGTAGGAACTATTTTTGCTTTTTCAATCCATTCTGTAACTTCTGTTTTTGTAGCATCTTTCAGCATTGGTTTTACCATGTTCAATTTATCTAAACCAATCTGCTTGGCAGTAATTTCATCTAAATCGTATTCATTGATAAAAAGGTTGTAGTTACTTACCAATTTACTGGCAAAAGAACCACCAAAATTGTATTCTTCTTCAACAAACTCTTTAAAAGTTTTATAACCTTTATGTTTAAATAATTTATTGCGTTTAATTTCTGAGAGTAATTGACCAAGTATAACAAAATTTTCTTCAAGTTGTTCTTTTAATCCGGAAACAGCTTTAATTTTCTCTTCCGGAGTCATATCGATATTTTTAAAGTCATCTAAATTCATCATATATTCCTTATTTTTTTCTATTATATATATGTTCTTCAGCTGGGAAATCTCCAGCTTTCACTTCATTACAAAATTGTCCTAAAGCAGATGTAATCTTTTCAGACAAGTTTTCATATTGTTTAACAAATTTAGCCACAAGATCACTCATACCTAAGATATCATGATAGACCAAAACTTGACCATCACAGAATCTTCCGGCTCCTATTCCAATAGTAGGAATCTTTAATTCTTCACTAATTTTCTTGCCCAATTCTTCAGGAATTCCTTCTAACACAAGCATGAAAGCTCCGGCTGCTTCGATTTTTTTTGCTTGCTCTAAAATTTTATTAAATTCAGATTCTTTTTTGCCTTGAACTCTATATCCGCCAAAAGCATAAACAGATTGTGGAGTAAGTCCTAAGTGAGCAACTACAGGAATCTCGCAATCAACAATTGCTTTAATTGCTGCAATTCTAGAATCAGATCCACCTTCCAATTTCACAGCATTTGCATCACCTTCCAAGATTAATCTGGCAGCATTTTTTTTTGTAGTCTCCAAATCTAAATGATATGTCATAAATGGCATATCTGCAACTATGAAGGTGTCATTTGCACCTCGACGACATGCTTTTGCATGATGAATGATATCATCCAAAGTTACTTTTAGGGTATCTTCATATCCTAAAACAACCATACCCAAGCTATCTCCAACCAAGATTATATCAGTTCCGGCAGCTTGAACATATTTCCCTGATGGATAATCATATGCTGTCATCATTACAATCTTTTCTGCTTTTCTTTTTAATCTTTGAAAAGTTTTTACGTTGTGCATTTTGCCTCCATAATTTGCAAAAATATATTATATTCCAAAATCTAAGATGTAAATAATGAGTCAAGAAATTGGGGAGAAATTAGAAAATTTTAATTTTATCGTAAAAAAACAGGGATGCTGATGATAGCATCCCGGAATATTTTAATCTGCTTTTTTAAAACTCAAATCCATCTTCGATAATTACAGAAAGGCAAGCATCTACTACTTTCTCATCATAAATTTTGCCTCTACCTTTTTTCAATTCGGAAATAGCATACTCAGCATCCAATGTTCCTCGATAAGGTCTATATGCGGTAATAGCCTCATAGGTATCGGCAACACAGATAATTTTTGCCGGTAACAAAATTTCATCACCCTTAAAATGATTTGGATATCCGGAACCATCAATTAATTCATGATGCTGATTTACAATATCGGCAATTGGCCAAGGAAAATCTATGGTTTTCAACAAATCCGCTCCTGCAGCAGTATGCTGTTGCATAATAGCTCTTTCATCTTCGGTTAACTCATTAGGTTTATTTAAGATAATTGTAGGAACGATCAATTTTCCAATATCATGAATTTCTGCTGCTAAAGTAATCTCTTCAATTTCATCTTTTGATAAATTCATTTTTTCTGCAATAGCCTTGGCAAGTTTACTCACTCTTTTTTGATGTCCGGAAGTATTTTGGTCTCTCATCTCTACAACAGAAGCTAAACCGGCAACAGTTTCATGATATAATTTTTCTAATTGTTCTTTTGATTTGATTAATTCTTGTTCTTTCATTTTACTAATTTCAATTTCTTCTTTTAGAGCAGCTGTTTTTTCTTCAACTTTATATTCAAGTTCTTCATTAAAATTTTCCAGAAGCTTGTTTTGTTTTTCAATCAAATTAGCAACATAGAAATCTCTTTTTGAAAAAAATTCTAGAGAGTAAGCACCAAACATACCTATAATATTTGTAGCAATGAAGAAATAGTTATTCTCAACCAAGTTTCCATCTGATGGACCGATTAGATATATAGACATTATGTTATATATTGCAAGTAACAAAAGAGAAATAATAGTAGCAGTTATAAATCTAAATCCTGTTAGGAGATAGATAAATATAAAAGTAATGATCATTGAAGCATAATAAGAGAAATCAACCGGTTTAGGAACAATATAGATCATCAAAATTATTCCAAAACCAAACATAAACATAGCGAATCCAATCGCACCTGACTTGACTTGATCAAAGCTATTTGAAAACGATGATACAAGGACAAGCATACCTATTGGTAATACACCGGAAAATCTAATTACCCAGATAATATAACGATATTCAGGGGGTAAAACAGTATCTAAGAGAGCGAGGAATGCATATAAAAATATTGCTAAAAAGAAAGAAACTCTTACTTGATTTATAGATTTTTTGTAATAATCAATAGCATACTCTTTCTCCATTTCTTTATCTTTAAAAGATAAAGTAAAAGGAGAAATCCCCATTTCTTTTAAACTAGGAAGCTCTTTAAATTCTCTTTTCATTTTTACTCCCAATCATTTTCACTTATTATCTTTAATTTTTAATAAAACCCAAAACATAAAAGCAAAACAAATCACTTATTGTCAAAAGTTTTATTATAGAAAATATGAGTATCTATTAAATATCCACAATTTTCTCAATATCTTTCACATTTTTATAACGTTCATATTCGCTATAAATACATCCACAGTATTGTTGACGATACATTCCATCTTCTTTGGAAAGCATAATTCCTTCTTTCCAATATTCTCTAAAATCTTGATAGAAAAAATCTACGCCATATTCTTTGGCTAAAGAATTTCCAATCTCAACAATCATTTTATGGTTCTGATATTTGCTATATAATAAAGTTGTAGTAAAAGCATCAAAATTGCCTTTTCTGGCAATGATTGCCGCATATTTCAATCTTTCATAATAACATGAATAGCAACGAACAGATTCACGGAAAGCTGAATTTCTTAGGAATTTTTCAAGATCATATTCATCTTTAACAATAAGTGGGATATTTTCTTTTTCAGCAAATCTTTGTAATGTTATCAATCTCTTTTTATACTCTAAATAAGGATGAATATTGTGGTTATACCAAAATCCATGAATTTCCCATTCACTATTTTTTAGATGATTATATGGTGCTATGAAGCAAGGAGCACAACAAATATGTACTAATAATTTTTTTTTCACTACTTCCAATCTCCTGTTATCACAAAGCCTTTATTATCGATTTTACCATTTGAATCAAACACAGCTTCGATTCTAGCGTTGTAAGTATTATTCCAATATTTCCCTTCCCCGAAGATTTTAGATGAAGCAATAATTTTTAAGCGATTGTTGAAATACCATTCAACAAAGTAGTTTACTTCATTATCTTCCAACCAAAAACCGCCCGGAGAATTACTTCCCGGTTGGGGAGATTCTTTTGAGCCTGCTAATGTAAAGCCTATATAAGATCCGTCACCTCCACCCATACTGGCGGGAGTTTCCTTATGAGCTAATGCCATTGCTACAATTTCATTCATGCGTGCTATCATCATTTGACGATGAATAGACACATTCTGCTGGTGCAACATATAAATTCCGGTTGAGATAGCAACACCTACGATAATTACAGATAAAACGATTAATAGTATTTGTGATATTCCCATAATAGTAAATAGACCCGAAATTTATTATTCCGGGCCATCAGATTTTATATTCTCCTAAAATTCTTTTAATAAATTTGAGGCAATAATATTTCTTTGAATTTGATTTGTACCTTCATAGATCTGTGTTATTTTAGCATCACGCATCATTTTTTCAACAGGATATTCTTTCATATATCCATATCCGCCTAATACTTGAATAGCATCAACAGTAACTTTCATAGCCACATCAGAAGCAAAAACCTTACACATTGCAGATTCTTTAGCGTATTTTTTTTCTCCTGAATCAATCATTCTTGCTGTACTTAATACAAGAGCACGAGCAGCTTCTATTTGAGTAGCCATATCAGCTAACATATGTTGAATAGCTTGGAAAGATGAGATTGGTTTGCCAAATTGATGACGCTCTTTTGAATATTTGGCAGCTTCTTCGTATGCGCCTTGTGCGATACCAACAGCTTGAGCTCCCACCATTGGACGAGATTTATCAAAAGTTTTCATAGCTATCATGAAACCCTTCCCTTCTTTTCCAATAAGATTTTCTTTAGGAATACGGCAATTATCAAAAATTAATTCTCTAGTTGCAGAACCGCGTATTCCAAGTTTATCTTCTTTTTTCCCAAATGAAAATCCGGGAGTTCCTTTTTCCACTACAAAACAAGAGCAACCACGTGCTCCTTTGCTTTTATCTGTCATTGCAAAAACCGTGTATATATCGGCTTCTCCACCGTTAGTAATCCACTGTTTTGTACCATTAAGAATGTAATAATCACCATCTTTGTCAGCAGTAGTTTCCAATGCTCCAGCATCAGATCCCGCATTAGCTTCTGTTAATGCGAAGGCTGCTAATTTCTCACCATTAGCGATTTGAGTGAGATATTTTTGCTTTTGTTCTTCAGAACCACCGATAAGAATAGGATATAAACCTAATCCGGAAGCTCCAAAAGCTAATCCGATTCCACCACAAACACGACTAAGTTCTTCTGTAACAATAACCAAATCTTCAACCTTGCCGCTAATTCCATCATACTCTTCAGGAATAAGAACAGCATAAAGATCTGTTTGTTTAAAAACCTCAACAATTTCCCAGGGGAAAGCATTTTCTTCATCATATTTAGCTCTAACCGGTTTAATTTTTTCTTCTGCTACTTTTCTAGCAATTTCTCTAATTTCCAATTGATCTTCGGAAAAAAAATAATTCATGTATCCTCCAAATTTTCATAATCATACAAATATAATAGAGTTATCAATTCTTTGTTATCATTTTCCCGTCAAGTTAAAAGATAACGCGAACTTATTCTAAGGGGAATTGTTTTATCGAACAATGAATATTATTCATATTTTTTTATTATAACAGATTATACGGATCAATATCAACAACCTGTTTAATAGAAGCTGGTAATATGAGATTTTTTGTCAGATAATTAATAGCCTTGGATAGAATTGTTGCAGATGCAGCTTTTAGGACAATGTGATATCGGAATTTATTTTGAATTTTAGTTATTGGAGCCGCAGTAGGACCTAAGATATATAATTTACTTGGAGGTAACAAATTTCTTAGTTGTGTTAGAATTTGTTGATTCTTTCTCAAATTTTCGATTAGGAATTTTTCCTTATCTGCAGTAAAAAAAATTCTACCAATCCTATAAAACGGTGGATAATTTAGTTGTTTCCTAAGGTCTAATTCTACTTCAGAAAATCTGATAAAATTTTGTTTCATTCCATTTACAACTGCATAATGTTCAGGATTATAAGTTTGGATAAAAACTTCTCCTGCTTTTTCACCCCTACCGCATCTACCGGCAACTTGAGTAATCAATTGAAAAGTTTTTTCAGCAGCTCTGAAATCAGGAAAACTTAATCCTATATCTGCTGAAACTACTCCAACTAAAGTCACATTGGGAAAATCGAGACCTTTGGCAATCATCTGTGTACCCAATAAGATATCAACATTGCCATTCTGCATTCGTTCAAACATAGAATCATAACTGTCTTTTTTCGTTGCTGTATCAGAATCCATACGCAAAATCCTAGCTGAAGGAAAACGTTGTTCCAGATATTTTTCTAATTGCTGTGTTCCGGCAGAACCAAAATTAAAAAGGTAACTTCCACAATCAGGACATTTGCGAGGCATAGGAATTTTAAGTCCACAATAATGACAAATAAGCTCATTATTGTAACTGTGATATTTCATACTGATATCACAATTTTTACATCCAAATAATTTTCCACAGGTAATGCATTGAACAAATGATGAATGACCACGTCTATTTTGAAGCAGGATAACCTGCTCTTTTTTTTCTAATTTTTCAGTAATTTTTGCCGCAAGCTCAGCACTTAGCATCTCATTGTGCTCATCCTCACTCCGCATATCAATAATCTTTGCAATAGGAATATTAAAATCCAATGGACGGTTTTCTAATTTAATCAGCTCATATTTTTGTTCTTTTGCATTTTTCCAACTTTCAAGAGATGGCGTTGCACTTCCCAAAACTACAACTGCTTCAGACATTTTTGCTCTTACAATGGCAACATCTCTTCCGTTATATCTGGGAGCAGAATCTTGTTTATAACTATTTTCATGTTCTTCATCTACAATGATAATTCCAATATTTTCTAAAGGTGCAAAAATTGCACTTCTGGCTCCGATAACAATTTTACTTTCTCCGGATTTGATTTTCTTCCATTCGCTCCAGCGTTCTCGTTCATTCAAATGACTGTGCAAAATAGCAATATCTTCTTCAAAAGCATTAAAGAATCTTTCTTCCATTTGTGGGGTTAAAGAGATTTCAGGAACAAGCATCAATGCGGATTTACCAAGAGATCTAACCTTCTTAATAGCATTAATGTAAACCTCTGTTTTACCACTTCCTGTGATACCATATAATAAAAACGGTGCAAACTTTCTTTCGTTAATAGATCTAACAATTGTTAAAACCGCTTGGTTTTGTTCATCTGTAAGAGTGATATTATTTTTTTCTAACTTTTTTTTCTTAACTTTCTTTTTAATTAGAATTTCTCTAGGCTCTAAATGCAATAAACCTTTATCTCTAAGAGCTTTAACAATCGAGTAGCTAAACGATTCTGCAATTCTTGCTAAGGGAAATTCTTCACCTAAATTTTTAATATAATTATATGCTTCTTCCTGCTTGGATGGTAGTTTCGGAACATCCTTAATTTTGGACAAAATAACAAAGTTTGCAATTTTCTTCTTAATTTTAGCATCGAAAGTTCTTTTAATTTCTATTATTTCATTATCTTCTAAATAATCTATCCAATGATAAAATTGGGTAGAAGTAATTGATAACTTCTCTTTAATATCGGAAATATTATGCCAACTAAGCTTGCTAAGTTCTTTAATTATCATCTCGGGAATACCGTCAGATTCGATAATTACTTTCTGCTCTATCAATCTAATTTGTTGTTGGATTTGCACATTGAAAGCGGAAGGTAACATCGCAGAAAGTGCTAAACCAAGACTACACTGATAATACTTGCTAATCCATTCTGCTAAATTAAGTAATTCGTTACTTATTTTTGGAGTTTTTTCTACAATTTCTACTATTTTTTTGTATTTTATTTTGGGATCAAGTTTTGTAGTTTTATTCCAAACAATGCCAGTGTGTTTACTATTTCCCAGAGTTACTAAAACTCTACATCCTTTGAAAATATCTTCTTCAGATTTGTAAGTAAACAATTTTGCTAACTTAACCGGTAAAGCTATTTCATAATAATTCATAATATTCCATCAATTTGATTTTGTTAATGCTATAAAAAATATTTTAGTTGTTTTGCCAAGAATTTCACAATCAAAAAAAGCCCTTCCGAAGAAGGGCATATTATTTATTATCTCTATCTTAGTTTTTATAGAATTGCATTCTAAATGAATAACCTGTAGTTTTTTCCACTTTGATATTCCATTTATAGATTATCTTTTTAGCTTGCTCGATAAATGAATCAGTAAACTTACTACCTGAAGCTTGCGATATAATCACTTCATCAATCTTACCATTAGGTTCAATGACAATTGTAATCTCAATAGTTCCATACATATTGGTTACATTGTTTTCCACTCTAAACAACTTTCTGAGTTGTGGTTTATAAGTGTTAACAATCTGTTCAACATTAGCTAGCTGTGTTCTTTCTTCATGAGTTTGCTCTGCTAAATTAATCTCACCTTCTCTAGCAATCCTAATGCCTACATGTCTTCTTCTGATCTCTTCGATTTCTGCTTTATTAGTAATTTGAATAACATTGATCTTACCTACATCTCCACCAATATCACTCATTGCAACTTCTTCAAAACCGGCTGAACCGATATCCAAACCACTAACATCACCTAAATTTCCAATTCCACTACTAGAAGCATCTAGGTCAAAACCAGCTTCGCCTAAATCTAAATCACTTGCATTATTAGAAGCTACATATCCACCGGTTGCACCATCACCAGATCCTGATACAACAATATCATAATCGGTATTAATTTCATAAATTTCTGCACCATTGGTTTCTAATCCAGCTTCAGCTCTACCAAAATCTCCTATGTCGAAGCCTGCTGCTGCTATTTCAGCTTGCGTTTGTTGTTGAGCCTGCGCTACAACTTCCTCAACCTCTTCTTCACTTTTTGTTGCTGTAAAATCTGTTTCAGCACCAACTTCCTCGGCAGGTTTCTCAGCAACTTCAGTTTCATCTATCTGAACCTGAGTGGCTAAATTCTCTTGAATAACTTGATATTTTTCAGTAAAAGTCTCTACTTTTGGTGGTTCATAAGTTAAATGATTAATAACCAAACCAATAGTAGTGAAAAGCAGACCAAGAATAATAAAGATTCGAGTAAATTTATCTTCATCCGATAATTCCGGTTTTTTGGCATACTCTTTGTATATTGCTAACTGTTCTTTTGTAGGAACAAATTTATAAGGTTCCTTGAAAAAGTAATTAACTTTCCAATTATTAGCTAAAACAATTTCACCTTCCGAATCCTCTTTTAATATTAATCTATTATTAGAAATTAATTTTTGGCTCTTTAATTCATTCTTGTCTAATATTCTCCCATCTTTATGAACTTTAACGTCCATATTATTGGATAGATTTATCTTATAAGTTGATCCTTTTTTCTCAACAAACTTATATTTGTCGGGAAAATTTATATCAAGTAATTGCCACAACAGGTTTTTATCCTTACCAATATAAAACTTAGAGGTAAAATCTCTCCCCTGTAAGACATTGTCTAACGTTTTTCCTTTATAAACCAGTTGTAAATTCAATAGCTTTTTTGACATCATAATCTCCTTTACAAACCAGCTGTTGTACCCAATAAAGCTTCATTTTCACTTGCTTTAATAGATGAGAAATAGATATGAGAGAAAGATGCTTCAGCACCAATCTGTATCAATTGAGTAATATATCCGCATTTAACGTCTTTATCTGCTTGAATTAAAATACACGGTATGCCATCAAGTTTCCTTGTTTCATCAGCTTCTATTTTTAAATAACCTTTTAGTTCTTGTTTCTTTTTAGCATTAACATTAATATCTTCCAATGTACCAAAAAATAGATTATCTTTTCCAACTAGAATTTTTGATTCAACTATCTCACCAGCCTGATTTTCTTTTGCTGCAAACAATTTTATAATCACGGCTTTACCTTTTTCAACAAGTTCACTTTTGCTAACCGTTGAAGGTAAAAGCATTCCTTCAGGAACATCTTTCTGAGTAGAATCCATAGAAACATTCTTAATCATAAAAACTAGTAATATAGTCAATATATCTAATAGAGAAGTGATGTTAAGTTCTTTAGTTTTTGATTTTCTATCTCGAGGCTTATATTTCGAACCTAGAGATCGATTTACAGTAATTGCTTGAGTTTTCATAATCTTCTCCTGCTAATTAGCCCTATAATACCCTGTTTTTCTTCCTTTGTATTTCACTACTGGAAAATCGTTTAGTTTACAAATATCGATTGAAGACAAAAGAATATCATAAAGCACATTATTATCAGGAGCAACAGTAATATTCTTTTGGTCCTGATTTAATTCTTTTAAAGCACTTAATTGCTGATTCAAAGCTTTAAAGTCATAACTTCCATCTTCCTGCAAAGGAATTTCAATAATATCCTCTTCACCTTCAACCTCAATTCCAAATCCATCAGCAAACAGACTGAGTTTAATATTTTTAAGAGTATTTTCGGTAGATTCTGAAGGGCCACCACCACTTAAACTAATCTCATTCATTGCAAGAGGAACAGTAACCATCATGGTCATCAACATAGGAATAACAACTATGAATAGGTTCATAATTGGAATAAGATTAAGTTCCTTAGCCTCCTGCCTTTTCAATCTTCTTTGCTTTGAGGGTGCGTAAGCCATGATTAATCCTCAATAATATTATCTATTTGATTAATTACTTTTACACTATATTCATCAATATTATTAACAATTTTTTCAGCTTTATCATTAAGCATACCTTTGATAAACATTGTAGGAATAGCTACAATCAAACCCATCGCAGTTGTTCCCATAGCCATAGCAATACCATCACTCAATAAAGAGTTTTTAATTGAATCAGGAGCATTAGCCACAGCATCAAATGATGAAACAAGACCAAAAATAGTTCCCAACAATCCCATCAAAGTAGATACTTGAGCAATAATATCAAGCCAAAATAGTTTACTTTCCAATCTATGAATTGTTTGTAAACTAGCTTCATCAAAAGCTCTTTGAACAGCATCTTTTAGTTCTCGGCCTCTTTTCCCTGCTTTTTTAGCATCATTAAAATTCATTAAACCATTCCAGAAAATGAAACCCATTGTAGTATCTTTAAATTGTGCACATACTCTAGCAGCTTCTTCAGTTTGATTATTTTTAATATAACCTTTTAGTTTAAGATAAAATCCTTTAGCATCAATTTTTTCTTTAATATTTAATTCCCAGAATTTAATACCACTAATAACCAGCATAATTACCAATAAGCCTACAATCATGAATGAAAATGCCCCTCCAGAGTTAAACATTTTCACATAATCAACCTTACCTTCATATTCACCTGCGTCTATAGCAAGCAAATTCGCCACTCCCATTAAGATAACAGCTAACAAAATAAGTTTAATAGTTCTTCTTTTCATAATTCCTCCTAATATAACATTCTATTTGATTTTAATATTCTTGATTTAATTTCCAATTTAGGATAAATATCAAATTCTTTATTTCTTACCGGCAAAGTAGCACCAGGATCCGGTTTTTTTATCTCAATTTGCACTCTATCAATTTCTTCACTCTTTAGAATTTTTAAACCTTTAAGTTTATCTTTGATCTCTTTATCTTGGTTTTGTGCTACAAGACAAAAATTAATAGATAAGATTGCTAAACAAAGAATTATCTTTTTCATTTTTTCCTCTTTATGTAATCCATTTCTAAAATTAAGCCTTTAAATTTTTCAGAGCTTGTCACTTCTATGATTAAAATATTCTTTCCGGGATTAAATTCTGTTAATTTAATATCTTGAGAAATTGCTTTTAGCAAAGAAGTATCAAAAGTATATTCATCATCTTGAATTATCAATTTGTTATTAAACCAAATTGAACATTTCTGTTGAGCTAAAAATTTCAATTCTGCAGAAATGAGATCTCCATCTATTTCCTTATAGAACACCATTGTTTTAACATCTGTTGTGTCTAATTCCGGATGCCAAATAGGAATAGCTGGAGTATCTTCCATTCCAAAAATCTGAGCTTTATAGATTTGCAATTTTGCATCTCCGGCTTGCACCCAATTTAATTCTGCAGTTTCAGTAGAATCAGCAGATGCTGTATTTAATGAAGCATAAATATCATCAATTGATAAATTATTCTTAGGAATAACTTTCCAATCGTAATTAGTAATGAGTTCACCCTTCTCGGTAGTTTTCTCAAATTCCAATTTTGCTTCATCATATTGTAATCTTACGTGTGCTACAAAATCTGTTTGATTCTGTGGATTACCTGGAATTTCAAATAGAACTTCATTTAATCCAACATTTAACAATCCTCCGCTAGTTAAAGAGTATTTTTGCAACTTTCTATCAGAGAAATCAATCAATTCACCTTCGTTATGCTTTCTTTCAACTAATTGCTGATTAATATAAATATTAGCTGGGAAATCTGAGATATAATCAATAAAATAAACTTCAGGAAGATATTCTAAGTTAAAAGTGAATCTTACGGCATTTTTATTGATAGCAGGTAACGAAATCACTTTAGCTGAATCCAATAAGGTTAGGTTACTGTCTAATTGTGCATAAACCCATTCAACTGTAGATAAAGAATCACTGCCGTTTATTATTTGCATTTCCCAATTCTTGTTTGTATAGTAATCAACAAATATTTTTGGAGATTCGATTCCCCAATCAACTAATTTCTGATAAGCAAGATCAGTATATATATCAGAATAATCTTTATTTTTGGCAAAAGTATCATAAAGCTGTTTACAACGTATTTTTGCTTGGCGCAAAAGCTTGGCAGCTTCATTATCTCTTACAATTTCTACACTTTTGATTACATTTTTCTGAATACCTTCGTTTGCAGCAAATTTAACATTAATTTCATTTGATACAGCAAGATATTTATTTATTTGAGTAATTACAACATTAGAACTAAATTCATAAATCTCTACAATTAAATAAAGTGCTTCCGTTTGCTTTTCTAAAGGAAGTTGATACTTCATATTTCCTTCTTTAATCAAATCAATTAATTCTTGATCTAATTCCTCAGCACGTTTTGCAAGTTTGGCAATTCTTCTTTTTCCTTTTGCTAAATGATCTTTCCATACTGTATTTTCATTTACTCTTATTAAAGAATTGAGAGGAGCATTTAGGAAATTCTCCTTAATAGATAAAATTTTCTTATCAAATTTATCATAATAATCCACATAAGATTTAAAATATGTGAACTGTTCATAAATCGCATCCAAATTAAGGTTCAATCCATCAGCTTTAAAAGAATCATCTAACTCTTTAAATTTATCCATTTCGGCAAACATCTCATCGAATCTTTTTTCATTAAAATAATTAACAACAAGATCTTTTTGTTCATTCAATTTAGCTACCGCAATATCTTGTAGGATATTTATAGAAGGATCTTTCTTATAGATCTTCCTTGCCAATGTTTCAAACTTTTCAGTTTCTCCATTTTTCTTATATATTTTTGCTACTTCAATTAAGAAATCATTAGATTTGGCATGATTCGGATACTTTTTCTCAAAATCTAAAAGCAACTCAACCATTTTTTCTTCTTCAATATCTTTGCTCAATGCTATTGCCTTAAGATACAAACTAGATGGATCAACTTCACCAATATCAAGATTACCGCTTACAGCAGCATCATGTAATTCCATATACATTTGAGCGGCTTTCAAACTATCATGATATGGTTCATTTTCATAAAAATCTATAATCTGAATTTTAGCTCTATAAGCTTCATTAGACGTTGGGAATTGATTAATAAACATATTCCTCAATAGTTCACTTTGTGAATAATCTTTTAGACTATCAGTGATTGACCAAGCATTAACGAATACAGCAAGTTTTTCTTCTTTACTTTGCTTATCAATTGCAATTTCCAATAACAAATCTATAGCTTTCTGATATTCTCCGGCAGCTTTAAAGTTTTCAATTGCTTTTGTTTTAAATCCTATACTTTTCTCAGGATCAGTAGCTTCCAATTCTTTGGACATTCGAAGAAATTCATTTGCAGCATCAACATAATTTGAAGATTCGGCCAATGTATTAGCTTGATACTGCATATTTGCCAGAATATTATTCTGATAAATTGCTTTGTTTTCTTCAGAAGCAATAAGGTTAGCTTTTCTATAATAATCTTCTGCAGCTTTATAATTTCCTTTCTGATTACTAATAATAGCCAATTTATTAAATGCTATTTCTTTAAGATTATTATTTGAATATGTGCTATCTTGTTCAATAAGTTCTAATAGAGAATTAAATTCTTGAGACGCAACATCAAATAATTCCTTTGAAAAATTCAATTCAGCCCTTTTATAAACCAATTTCACTATTGCATCAATATTTTGACTGTCATAAGTTTCCAGAAATTTCTGATAATCTTTAGATGCTTGAACATAAATTGAATCGAGCATAGTTTCATCAATCTTCAAATTCATTTCAGCAATTTCATAAGGTGCTACTTTAACAGAATCTTGAAGAGTCTTGTAAATTTGTTCATAATCATTATATTCAAATTCTTTTAAATCTGCTTTTTCCGGATAGTCAATATAAGTTTCATCAAATTCTTTAATATCATTTATCGCAACAAAATAGTCATACGGTTTTTGATATGTATCTGCAATTTCTTGACTCATTCCCACCACATTAAATCTCATCTGCTTTAATTTTACAGTCATTGTGCTATCGGCAATATCGTTAAAGGCAGAATAACTGGATGTAAGATCTCTATAAGTCAAGTAATCATCATATCTTTTATTTCTAACAAAATTATTTAAATATCGAGGTTCAACAAATTCCTCATAAGCTTTTCTAATTAATATTATCTGGGGAGAATCATCAGTCAAATTAGGTTTATTTACATTATACCACTCTGAAGTGCCACCAAATTCTGAAGTTAATCTTACATACTGCTCAAAAATATTTTCTACAGCAGTTTTTTCTCTCACACGAGAAGGATTTGTACTGTAAACAGTAATAATAGAGTCAACAATCATAGGAGTTTCAATATCGTTTTTAAACAAGCTAATATAACTATTATAAAAATCTATCATTTGCATTGGAGCATTATACATCTTTTTCAGTTCGATAGATTTTATGAGAATATTTTTTGCAAATTCAGGATTAAATGCGTTGAATATATCTATTGCTTTTTGAGCAGCTACTGAATAACTTTCAAATTCAATACCATCATATTCAATTAGGCTAAATGCAATATTATCTATCGCATCATCTTTGAAGAACATATCAAATCCTTTATCCGGATTTTCTTCAATAATCTTAAGGATTTTCGAGAATTCATATATTGATTCTTCAAATCTACCACTAGCAAAATAGGTCCAAGCTTTATGGAATATACCATAATATTGCTTCGGATCACCTTCTCTTTGTGCTAGTTGGTCAAAATAATCGAGGGCTAAATCATAATATTTAAGGGGTTGCTCAGAATCAATTGCAATCTCAAAATATATATTACCTAATCTGTATAAAGATTCACTATTGTATTCTGAATCAGGAAAATCTGTTAATATGGTTTTGTAAGCATCTATAGCCGGTTGTGCTTTTTGTTCATTAATTCTAAGGTAATCCGGCCAATTGATAACCAAATCCATATTAGCTTGTCTTTGTTCATCTCGAAGATCTAATTGTGCTTGGAAATAATAATATCCAAATTTATAAAGAACATAATCCTTCTCAGGAAATTTTGGATCTTTTTCTAAAACTAGTTTATAATAACTAGCAGTTTTAGCAGGAGCATTAATATCTATTTCCGTACTCATTTCGGCTAAATTGAAATATAATTTAGCTAAACCGGGAGAATTTGGATTTTGCTTTATGAACTTAAGGGTTTTGTTATAAACATCCTTTTTAAAAGCATTTTTTTGCTCATATTTTTTTCTTATTTCGGAATCGACTACATTCGCAAATACAGTAGTAATTGCTAAAAAAAATCCTAAAATGAGAGTGAAAATTATCTTCTTATTCATTGCTAGCCTTTTCTTGCATTTTGTTATATTCTTCATCTGCTATTTGTGTTTGTTTAAACAAAAGATCTAAATAAGTTATTTCATAATTTTGCTGATAATCCAGAATTTGTTCTTGTAGTTGTTTATAAACTTTATTATATAATTCTTTTATATCGGCAAATTCTTTATTCATTTGAACTTTCTTTGTATCCAGTTTCTTAACAATTTTCTTATTAAAGTTTTCAATAACATCCGTTCTTAGGGTTTGCATTTCTTCTCTATTTTTATTCAATGCATTTAATTCATCATCAATCATAGCTTTCATTACATCACTTGGTGTACCTTGAAATTCTAGGTTCGCTATAATATCCAAAGATTTTAAATTATCCAAAGTTAACTGCATAGATATTGAAGCTCTTCTTTCAATAAGAGGCATATTTTTTACTTTGGCCTGTTGCATGATTTCTTGCCAAGATTTCAGCATTTTTTTCTCATATAGCCTTTCATCAACAATATTCTTTGCAATTTGATAATCTTCATCTGTAAAAGAATCCCTATGACCCAATAAACGTATTAATTCTAAGATTTTTTTTGTTTGTTCGTCCTCTTCAATTAATCTATCTATCCTAGAAGTTAGTTTTGTATTTGGATTATTCTCTGCAAGCATCATAATTGAATTAACATTTTCCAAAGTATAAACATAATTTTTATATTCCTCTTCTAATATTTGCAAAAGAGATAAAGAATCTTCATCTAAAGCAGAATATAAGTTTCTGATAATATTATTAGTCTTTTGCAAAGAGGTATCTATTAAAGCAATTTCTTTTTTTAATTTCACCCTAACATCTTGTGAATAATCACCTGAGTATAATGCTGATACTTTATTTTTATACTCTTCCAATAAAGCATATTTCTTATTCAGAGCTTTAGTTATCAAAGTATTTTGAGCAATAATCTCTGCAAATTTATCCTCTACATCATCAAAGCCATCTCTACCTTGTTCAGCTAAAGCAAGTTGGTATCTTGCTGAAATATAATATTTGCTTCTAGGAAAATTAGTTGTTAAGTATCCGAAATATAAAATTGCTTCATCAAAATTCATTGCATTAAGATTTACATTCCCCAACTCAAAGAGTATTTCATCATCAAGATTACCTTGTTTCATATCAACATAGAGATCATAGTGCGCCAAAGCTCTTTGTAAATCTCCAATCTCCGTATATAATCTGGCAATTGTTAGAATCACAAAATCGTAGTACGGTTTATTTGGATTAATTTCACTTCTTAAAGTTAAGAAACTATCTAAGGCGTGTTCAGCCCCAAATTCTTGATAATCAATCAAAGCAAGCATCATCTTGCTTCTATTTGCAAGATTCTTTTTCTCTAAAGATTGTGCAAAATAAGATTTTGATTCGTTAAGTTTACCTAAATTATAATTAGCTTGTCCTAATTTATAGATTAAATCAAATGATTTTTCTTTTGAGTAGTTATCAAACAGTGCTACAAATTTAGCATCTTCGCCAGAATAAAAATAATTATCTCCCAATTCTTCAATAACGGAGTCAATTATTTCTGAATTAGGATAGTTTTCAACTATTTCTTCCAGCAGAATCTTAGCTTTCGGATAATTTTCTTGGAAATTAGCTAACTTAGCTTTGTAGTACAATATTTGATCTTTCACAAAAGGAATTTTATCGTATATAACATTTAATCCGGCAATTTTAATACTTGCGTCATTAAAATTGCTTTTATAAAAATCTCTATCAATTGCTTTCAAATCTTTATTAAAAATCTTTTTGATAGATTTGATATTATTCTCTCTATAAAGTTTGCTAATTTCTTTTCTTCGCTCAATCAGACCATGGTAATAGCTAATTTCCTGTTCCAATTCCTGGAGCGATTCTGATTCCTCTCGCACTGCTTCAATTAATTCAGATTGTTGACTATATAGCATAAAGCTAGCTGTTAACAATATGAAAATGATAACTACTTTTTTCATAGGGCAAGTAACCTTTAAATTTAGTCTTTCAGGAGATTTCTAATTTCTTCCAATTCTTTTTCTGCTTGTTCTCTACGTTTTCTAAGATCTTCCAATTCTTTTAATAATGGATTACCTGAACTTGCATTTTGAGTTTGAGTAGTTTTTTGTGGTCTTATATTTGCATTATTAGCAACAGGAGCTACAGTAATCGGTTTACGTCTTTCAGCAGCTTTTATATCTGAAAATTGATCTGCAGTATATGATAAATTTAATGCTATTCTATTCCCACGATCATTTACACCCAGCATACTTTCAATTTCATATAATCCGGCTCTAAGTGTGAAATTTTGAAGATGTGCATTAAAACCTACATTAATATTTTGTGCATCTAATTCTAAATCAGCACTAAAAAACTTAGAAGGTCTTACATCCATACCAAAGAACATTCCCCTTAAATTTTTTACAGTTTCACCAAGACCATCATATTTTCCACTTCCTATTCCACCATGGAATGTTGTTTCAAGATAATTCATTGATGGTATTCCGGTAACAAATACAATAGATTTACTAATAACGATGAAAGGTGAATTTGCTAAAAGTTCTTGTCTTTCTGATTGAAATTCGAAATCATCCATATCTTCTTCTTCAAATCCGGAAAATAAGTTCACTGCACCAATTGCAATAGCCGGTTTTGTTTCAGTCTCTTCCATAAGTTTGATTTTTATATTAGCATACATAATATTATTATCATCCTTATTTTTTAGACTAGTAAAAACTAAACCTACTTCAGCTCTGTTCAACACACCAAACCTAGTAACAACAGCATACTTATAATCATTCTTTGCCGAAACAGAGGCGTCATCATAAGTCAATCCGTCACTTACAAAATAGTTTGTATAACCCACATCAATCATTTTGTGGGGTAAAACATATGCATCAGGTATATTTATATTACCCATTGACGCATAAGGAACAGCAAAAACTGATGATACAATCATCAATAACAAACAACTAACAATAAAATTTTTCTTCATAACACGACCCCCGTGATTTTTGTTTTTATCATATTTAATTTACACAACATCTATTTCCTTATTATTGACAAACTTTCGTCAAGCCCTTTTTTTTTACACATGGATAATTATCGAAATAAACAATTTGGACAAATGGGTGAAGATCTGGCATCTTTGTATCTAATTAATCTGGGATACGAGATCTTAACCCGGAACTATCATTCCCGTTATGGAGAAATCGACATCATTGCTTTGGACAATGAAGAACTGGTTTTTGTAGAAGTAAAAACCAGGGATCATTCTTTAGAAAATGCTCTACGTAGCATCTCAAAAGCAAAGCAAAACAAACTTTATAGAACAGCAGCACATTATCTAACAACACATCCAAGCTTGGAAGAAAATTTTTCAAGATTCGATGTAATAATAATTCTTAAAGATCAATCAGGAAAATCTTCTCCTAAAATCACACACTTAAAAGAAGCTTTTTCTTCAGTTTAAGAACAAATGAACGTTTATATATGCAAAAAATAATCCATTGCCATTTAAATCAACCTTTTCTTTATTTAATGCAGTTTAACACGCTTATTATTATTAAAAAAAAGATAAGAATAATAAACATTTCATTAAATATTGTGTCATATTGACTCATCTATTGTTCTTTTACAAAATAATTTATCATTCTAAAATACCGCTATCAAAATCTTCTCCTAAAAATTGTTCCCAATCAGGAAGTGAACTTTCTTTAGGGTCATTATCACTATAAATAATCTTATATTTTTTACTATTTTGAATATCTATAAAAACATACGTTAATTGTTCTTTCAATCGATATTTCCAGATTTCATAATCTTTCTCAGCATATTTAGTATTGATTCCGGTATTCTCTTTAATTATTTCATCCGGCTGACCATGTCTAATATAAATTCTACCCATATCGGTATCCCAACCTTCAAAAAAAGATGTATATCGTTGATTTGCTACTTTTACACGTTCTTTTACTACTTCAAAAAACTCATTTTCTTCAGTACCCGGAGTTGGATCATTTGTGTACCAAAATTTATCAATAAAATTAGCTTTCCCAAAATCATCAAGTTGATTCCAAACTTTAGAATTTGTGGAAGTAAAATATTTTATCAACTTTAATTCTGATTCCAAAGATGTAAAAATTCTGTATTTTCCGGAACTAATTCCTTTTACAACAAACCAATCTTCTCGTTCTGCAGTTTTACCGGTTAATTTATCTTCAACTTTCAGGGTAATATAATACATTCCTTCAGAAAGATCTTTTACATCAACATTTTTCAATCTAGATACATTTGCGCCACTATTTTTTAATTCCTGAGATTTTGTAAAAACAGCTACCGAATCTTTTGTAATCGTTATAGTTTCAATAATATCAGATTCATTAACTTTATTAGTTGCAATATTTTGCAATTCGTAATACAAAACAAATCTATCATTTTTTTTGGAGATAACATGATCAACTGCAACGTCAAACAACATTCCGTTTCTATGCAAATTAGCAAAATAAGAAGTTGTATCTCTTATCACTTTTTCATTTAATTCCAACTCACTAATAATTGCGTTGCTATCGAGTATTTCAAATGGTTTTGACCACTCTGAAAAATCTTCTTGTCTTGGATCTTTAAATAATAATTTGGTCACAAAAATACTTTTACTAAGAGTGAGAACCATTTTATCTTTATACAAAGTATTGGAAACTGTTTTATCAAATTGATGAGTAATTATTCTATTGGTAAAAGTTTTCTCATATACTATTTCACCATCTCTTTCCAAGGAAATAGTTACATCTAAATCTGCTTCAAATCCGTGCTCAGATCTTTCAAAAATCAGATTATTATAAGGTACTTGATAAACCATCTCCAATCGTGTATTTCCATTAGCATCAAGATATCTATTGTCATCAACAACTACATTTAGTGCATAATTTAAAGTAACAATTACAAAAAGCATGCACAGGATAAATGTTATTTTTTTCATTTTTTCACTCCCGGTTTTAATAATCTAATATAATCTTAGGCTCTGCAGCTAATTTCCCTTCCAATAAATTTAAAAGATTCTCAGACGGGAAAATTTTATATCTATTCGAGATTAGGTTTAACTGTTTGAATTTTTCTGTTTGAATAGTAACATGCAAACCAAATTTACCCGGATTTTCTTTAAACAATTTTTTCAGATCTTTTGCAAATTCAGCATTTATCTCTTTTTCAGTAATTTTGATATAAAATTCACCTTTTAGGAATTTTGCCATATTCTCAAAATCCATAAGCATAGTTGGCATTATCCTAATCATTCCATCATTATTATAAGTATTTTTCTTTCCGACAATATATACTTGATTCCCTTCTTGCATAAGATTGATATATTTATCGAAATCATCTCTAAATAATGTAACTTCAAAAGTTCCTCGTAAATCTTCAAGTGTTACAATTGCAAACGGATTACCTTTTTTATCTTTTTTCCTAATAATTTCTGCCACAATCCCGGCCATATAAATAATAGAAGGTATCTTCTCCGGTTCATATTTAGCTTTTTCAGTAGAGGTATTTGCAAGGAGTTTTAACATTTTTTCATGTTGTTTTAACGGGTTTGGGGAAAAACTAAAGCCTAAAACTTCTTTCTCTTTTTCCCAAATCCGGTTAGGTGTCCATTCTTTTATATTAGGAAGTTCAGGAAGGTAGCTTTCGTCAGTATCCTCATCTTCAAATGCTTCAAAAATGGTATATTGTCCGCGTTTTTTTTCTGTTTGCACGCTTGATGCGTATTCCAAAGCATTCTCGATTGAAGCATATTTTTGAGCACGTGAACCTTCTAAGTTATCCATTGCACCGGCACAGATTAAACTTTCCAGCGTAGTTTTATTCACGCTCATAATATCAACTCGAGAAGTAAAATCGAATAAATTTTCGTAAAAGCCATTTTTCTTTCGTTCTTCAATTAATGAGGTTATTGCTGCATTTCCGACATTTTTGATAGCTTTTAACCCAAATAGTATTTTTTTCCCGTTCACAGAAAAATCGGTGTCACTTTCATTTAGATGAGGTGGAATCACTTCAATATTCATACTTTTACATTCAGCTATAAAATAAGGAATTTTGGTAGGATTCTCTTCCATTGAAAGCAATGCAGCCATAAATTCTACAGGATAATTAGCTTTTAAATAAGCAGTCTGATACGCAATATATGCATAACAAGCAGCATGAGATTTATTAAAAGCATAATTCGCAAATTCAAGCCAATTAGACCAGATTTTATCAGCAGTTTCTCTAGGAACTCCATTCTTAACGGCGCCATCTTTGAATTTAATTTCCATCTTAGCCATTAACTTGAATTTTTTCTTACCAATAGCTTTTCTAAGGGTTCCGGCTTCAGCACTTGTGAAACCAGCCATTCGCTTGGAAATATTCATCACCTGTTCTTGATAAACAGTTACACCATAAGTTTCTTTTAAAATTGCTTCCGTAAGCGGATGGTCATATTCCACAGGTTCAATGCCATGCTTACGATTTATAAAAGTTTTGATAAACTGCATGGGTCCGGGACGATAAAGAGCAACCATAGCAATTAAATCTTCAAATACATTAGGTTTCAATTCGCTTAGATATTTTTTCATTCCGGCAGATTCAAATTGGAAAATACCATCGGTTTTTCCTAATGAGAGAAGATCATAAGAAGGTTTATCATCAAGTGGGATATTATCAATATCAACCACAATATTTTGTGATTCTTTAACAAGCTTTACCGCCCGATCAATAATCGAAAGAGTTTTTAATCCCAAGAAATCCATTTTCAGCAT
>Ga0256842_1000683_pt1 | contig 29591 bp, 26 predicted proteins | sample 4559240metaG_FD_185973 | JGI IMG/M metagenome (GOLD analysis project Ga0256842, IMG submission 185973) | Hydrothermal vent microbial communities from Guaymas Basin, Mexico - 4559-240 | ecosystem: Environmental > Aquatic > Marine > Hydrothermal vents | place: Mexico: Guaymas Basin | collected... | reverse complement strand
CATATTGGCATGTTTTTCCCTAAAGTGGATAAAAAGAATCGGCAAAATCATGAGAATAATGTATTGTGGGATGTTATAGTAGGTGGAGGGTATGAAAAGACGGGGTGATTTTGTCTAAAGTGTAGTCAAAAACTCAAAAGCTTTGAAAAAGTTTCTAAAATTTTCTATACTAGAGATAGAATGATGATGCCTTTTTGGGAGTAACTTATTTATACAATTTATAATTTTAGATAGTACTTCCATTTTATGCCAATTTAAAGGAATTGGCTTTTTTAAAATATTAATAAAAGTTACTATATCTCCAAAAACTCCACTCCATCTTTTGACCCAATAAGTAAAAAGCTTCTAAGCTTAGAAATATTTTTAATACTATCTAGTTTTAAATATCCTTGAACTTGTTTTATTCCATCTGCTTTAATAGTTTTATAGTTAGTTTTTCCTTTTATCCATTTAAGTTCAAATAGATAGTTATTAGGAACTCTCTCATCTCTAGCTATTAGTAGAATATCGGGATATTTACTATTTTTTTCAGGTTGTGACTCAATAAAATAGAACTCGGCAAAGCTAAGAAGTGATAGGGTGATAACTTGAAAGTATTTCTCATTAAATCCCATAAAATCACGATTAGATAGAAGTTTTACTACTTTATTTAATTGAGTTTTAAATGGATTTATATTTCCTAATGCTAAATTTAATAGAATTTTTCCTATAGAGTTTTTAATTTCTATACTATTTCTCTTCTCTATCTCTATGGCAAAATAGTTAAAATAGAGGATTTTTATTACATAATTTGGTATCTCAAATTTATACATATTATCAAATATCTCATTTTTAATAGTTATAAATCCCATTGAGTAGATAAGAGTCATAAAATCATCTTCGTCAAACTCTCTATTTAGTTCATATCTATCTTTTATTGTTCCTATAATGGAGTTGTTTTCTATAAGATTTTGTAATATTTGATAGTTTTTTTCTCTATCTCCTATATTAAAAAGTTTCATAATAGCTCTATAATCACTTGCTACATTACTATCTAGCATCTTTTTAGGCATAGTACAATCATCATAATCAAATTGTGATATGAAATAGTTTAAGAGTGTAGAGTTATATATTCGCTCTTTTGCTTTTATATTAAATATATAACCATTATACCATTTTTTTATTTTTTCTAATAATAACTCTTTTTTATCTATATTGCACTTCTTAAAAATAGAGTTATTTAATGAATACTCTACCTCTTTTTGTGTAAAACCTGCCATTGCATTAAACTCCTTATGATATGAGATATTTGAGACAATATTAAATCCACTACTTAAACTATCAAGTGTAATAGGTGTAACACCTGTAATAAACATCTTTTGAACTGTACCTGAAAGTGTAGCTGTTTTTAGTACCTCATAAAAACTTCTTACAAATCCACCTTTACCTACAATATTTAAGAAATCTTCCATACTATTAGCTAAAATTGCATTAGCAAATTGGTCATACTCATCTATAAGTATATAAATTTTATCATCTTTAACAGTATCAAAAAAGTATTTAATAACTCCTGTTGGAGTAGCTATTTTATCTAAACTTTCTCTTGTTATACTATAGCCATAATTAGAGAAATAACGATAGATAGCAGATTTAATATTATCTTTAAACCCCTCATATATTACCTCTATTCCACCATCTATATTAATTCCACTAAATTCAAAAAAAAGAATTTTATAACTATTTTTTAATGGTGTTGGGCTTTTACCTATATATGTATCACCAAATAGTTTTTTAAATTCATTTTTGCTATTTTCATTGTAATAGTATTGTAAAGTTGATAGAAAAAGAGACTTTCCAAATCTTCTAGGGCGTAAAAAAATAACAAAATCCTCATTTAGCTTTTCTAATTTTTTTATATATTCTGTTTTATCTATATACAAATAATTATTATTTATTTTGATTTTTCTAAAGTTACTATTTCCATATATAATTTTTTTCATCTATTCCCTTTGGTTTTAATCCGAAATTATAACATTATGGTTTGATAGATAAGCTAATCAACCTTTACACAAAATTTGGGTAAAATCACCTCAATTTTAATATTAGGTTATAAATATAATGTTAGCAAGAATTTTTGGTTCAAAAAATAATAGAATTGTCAAAGGCTACTTAAAAAGAGCAAAAAAAATAAACAACCTAGAAGAGAAGTATGAAAAACTCTCTGATAATGAGTTAAAAGATGCTTTTAATAAGCTAAAAGTCTCTGTTGAGAAAGAGGAGAAGAGTTTAGATGATGTTTTAAACGACTCTTTTGCAATTACTAGAGAGGCTAGTAAGAGAGTTTTAGGTCTGCGTCATTTTGATGTTCAACTCGTTGGAGGTATGGTTCTTCATGAAAACTCAATAGCCGAGATGAAAACAGGTGAAGGAAAAACTCTTGTAGCTACTCTTGCTGTTTGTCTTAATGCAATGGTTGGAAAAGGTGTTCATGTTGTAACAGTTAATGACTATCTAGCCAAAAGAGACTCTAATGATATGGGAAGATTATATAACTTTTTAGGTTACTCGGTTGGTTGTTTAACAGATGATATATATGATGAGGCAACTAAAAAAGCTCAATATGATGCTGATATAACTTATGGTACAAATAATGAGTATGGGTTTGATTACCTAAGAGATAATATGAAAACAAGAGCAGAAGAGAAGGTTCAAAGAGGACATTTTTACGCTATTGTTGATGAAGTTGACTCAATTTTAATTGATGAAGCTAGAACTCCACTTATAATTTCAGGTCCTGTTAAAAGAGATGTTAATCATTATGCTAAAGCTGATGAAATAGCGCAAAAGATGATAAAAGGTGAGAAAAAAGAGACAAAAGCAGGAGAGCCTGAAGAGACAACGGGTGATTTTTATATTGATGAGAAAAACCGTCAAGTTATTATGACAGAAGATGGTCTTCAAAAAGCTCAAGACCTATTTGAAGTTGAAAATCTATATGACCTAGAACATGCTTCAATGGCTCACCACCTAGACCAAGCTATGAAAGCTCACTATATTTTTGTTAGAGATGTTGATTATGTTGTGCAAAATGGTGAGATTATTATTGTTGATGAGTTTACAGGGCGACTTAGTGAAGGAAGACGATTTAGTGAAGGGTTACACCAAGCACTAGAGGCTAAAGAGGGTGTTGAGATAAAAGAGGAGTCTCAAACTTTAGCAGAGATTACTTATCAGAACTACTTTAGAGGGTATGAAAAATTAGCAGGTATGACAGGTACTGCTCAAACAGAAGCTACAGAGTTTGCCGAAATATATAATTTAGAGGTTATATCAATTCCTACTAATGTGCCTATTGCTAGAGAAGATAAAAATGACCTTATCTATAATACAGAAAGAGAAAAACTTGATGCAGTTGCTAGAAAAGTAAAAGAGCTTTATGAAAAAGGGCAACCTGTTCTTATTGGTACGGCATCTATTGAAAAGTCTGAATTAGTACATGAAAGACTTAAAAAGAGTAAAATTCCACATAATATCTTAAATGCAAAAAATCATGAACATGAAGCTGAAATTATTTCAGAAGCTGGTAAAAAAGGAGCTGTTACAGTAGCTACTAATATGGCAGGACGGGGAGTTGATATTAAGATTTCTGATGAGATAAAAGCTTTGGGTGGTCTATATATTTTAGGAACTGAAAGACATGAGAGTAGAAGAATTGATAATCAGTTAAGAGGTCGTTCAGGACGACAAGGTGACCCAGGGGCTTCTCAATTTTATTTAAGTTTAGATGATAATCTTTTAAGAATTTTTGGTGGTGAGAAGATTAGAACTATTATGAATAAGTTAGGTGTTGAAGAGGGTGAATATATTGACTCTAAAATAGTTACTCGTTCAGTTGAAAAGGCTCAAAAGAAAGTTGAAAATATGCACTATGAGTCAAGAAAACATATATTAGAGTATGATGATATTGCAAATGAGCAGAGAAAAGCTATATATAACTTTAGAAATCAACTACTAGACCCAAATTTTGATATAGATAGTAAAATTAGAGAAAATAGAGTTGAGTATGTTGATTATCTTTTAGTTGAGTCTGATATTTATAATGGTGCACCAAGTGAAGACTTTAATTTAGATAAATTAAAAGAGTTATTAAACAGTAAATTAGCTATGGATTTTGATAAAGAGCTATTTGAGGGTAAAGATTATGATGAGATAAAAAATATACTTCATAATGTATTAGAAGAGAGTTATGAAGAGAAGATGAAACCTTTAGATAAAGAGCAACGAAGTGAAGTTCAAAGAGTTCTATATCTTCAAGTTCTTGACCCTCAATGGAGAGACCACCTATATGAGATGGATGTTCTTAAAACTGGTATTGGTCTAAGAGGATATAACCAAAAAGACCCATTAACAGAGTATAAAAAAGATAGCTATAACCTCTTTATACAGTTAATTGATAGAATTAAAAGAGAGGCTATTGAGACACTTCAACTTGTTCAATTTAATTTTGAGTCTCCACAAGAGGAACAACAGAGAATGGAGGCTATATTAGATGAGTTAGAGTCTGATTTAGAAAATGCTAAAACCAATGAAGAGGAGATGGTAGAGGCTGATTTTGAAGAGGGTGAAGCTCCTGCGTTAAAACCTATAAGAAGTCAAAAGAAACCAAAAAGAAATGACCCATGTCCTTGTGGGAGTGGAAAGAAATATAAACACTGTTGTGGTAGAAGTGGGCCTAAAAAGGGAATTTTAGCATAGAGATATGAATGTAAATAAAAAGTTTATCCATAAGATAATAAGACACTATTTAAAATATGACAGAGATAACCCTTTTATCTTTGTCTCTATGTTATTAGCGTTTTTAGGTATTAGTGCTGGAGTTATGGTACTTATGATTGCTATGGGTATTATGAATGGAACTGAAAAAGAGTTTCAGAAGAGACTTTTTGTTATGAATTACCCTTTAACACTTATTCCTACTAACTATAATAGTACAAATGATAATCTAATATCAAAACTCAAAAAAGAGTTTCCTCATTTAAAATTTAGTCCCTACTATACAACACAAGTTATTACTAAGAGTGGCTCAAATGTCAATGGCTCTATACTTTATGGTGTTGATTTTAAAAAAGAGGCTGAAATTAATAGTGTATTTTCAGATGCTTTAAAAAACTCAATAGAACTAAATAGTAAATATAAAATGATAGTTGGTAAAACTTTAGCTAATGATATGAATATATATAATGGTCAAAAGCTAACACTATACTTTTCAGAACAACAAGCTATTGGATTTGGAACTATGCCACTTCAAAAAAGATTTAATATTATAGGACAATTTGATTCTGGACTTAAAGCTTATGATAAAGCCATTATATATACTACGCTTAAGGCATTTGAAAAGATTTTAAAACGAAGAGAGGGTGTATATGATGGAATTCATGTTTACTCTCTTCATGCAATGAAAAATATAAAAAAAATTAGAAAATTTTTAAGAAAAAACAATCTATCTTCTCATGTTATAGTAGAGGGTTGGTGGGAACAAAATAAAAGCTTTTTTGCAGCTATGGAGATGGAAAAAAGAGCCTTGTTTTTGGTTTTATTACTAATTATTTTAGTTGCCTCACTTAATATTATCTCATCTCTACTTATGACTGTAATGAGTAGAAGAAGTGAAATAGCTCTTATGAGAACACTAGGAGCTTCTACTTGGGAGATAAAGAGGATATTTTTTAAATTAGGAGTTGTAATTGGAGTTAGTGGGATTATAGCTGGTACTATTTTAGGATTTACGGGTATATGGATTTTAACAACATTTGATGTAATATCTCTATCTGCTGATGTTTATGGTTTTTCTAAACTACCAGTTGATTTAACAACCATTGATTTTGTATCTATTCTTATAGGAACTTTTATTATTGTTATCTTATCATCTCTATATCCTGCATTTAAAGCATCATCTACTGACCCTTTAACTGTTTTAAGAAATGAGTAGTTTGAGAAGAGTTAAAGCAGTTATAGCTTACGATGGTGCATATTTTAGAGGTTTTCAAAAGCAAAAAGAGACTAAAAATACAGTTACAACTGCTATTGAAGATGCTCTAATATCTATTGGTATAGAGAGTTCTATAAATGGAAGTGGAAGAACAGATGCAGGAGTTCACGCCTCTGGGCAAGTTATAGATTTTGTGTTACCTCCATTTTGGAGAGATTTAAATAGATTAAAAGAGATTTTAAATAGAAAATTAGAATATATCTCTTTTAAACATATATCTTTTGTATCTAACTCTTTTCATGCTAGATTTTCAGCAAAAAAAAGAGTCTATCGCTATATATTTAAAACCACACCTTTATCTGTTTTTGAAAAAAGATATATCTCTTATTATCCTAAATTTAATAAAGAGTTATTACAAGAGTCTTTAAAGCTATTTGAGGGTCAATATGACTTTAGCCTATTTTTAAAGACAGGAACTCTAACTCATACAAATATTAGAACCATATATAGAGCTTACTATAGAGAAATTGGTAATTACCATATTATATATTTTGAAGCAAATGGATTTTTGCGTTCACAAGTTCGTATAATGGTTGAGTTTGCTATGATGGTGGCTCTAAATAGATTAACTATAAAAGAGCAACTTGCACAGTTAAAGTTAAAAAAAAGATACTCTACAAAACTAGCACCACCTAATGGGCTATATTTAGCTAGGATAATTTATTAAAATTAAGATATAATTATTTTATGAAGAAAATATTACTTTTATTACCATTAATGTTATGTGCAGATAATAACCAAACAGATATGAAAAAGGGCGAGAAGTTATATATTGAAAATTCATGTAACTCGTGTCATGGAAACTATGCAGAGGGAATGGGTTCAGCTCCTAGACTTATTGGTCAGAAAGAGGAGGTACTTCTTAAACGGCTTAAAGCCCTAAAAAGAGGTGAAACAAGAAGCCCATTTGGTGGAATAATGGTCTCTTTTGCTAAATCTTTAGATGAAAATGAGACAGTTGAGGTTGCTAAATATCTCTCTAAACTCAAAAAGAGTGAAAATCAAGAGAGATATGATGTTGAATATGACCCAAGTGATGATGGAAGTTCATAACCTATCTATGGGCATTATGTCCATAGAGGTCAATATATACTCTTGAGATTGCAATTAAAAATGAGGTGATAGCAGGTCCTAATACCATTCCCCAAAAGCCATAACTACTCATACCTGCTAATATAGAGAAGAATATTATCATCTCATTAATTTTTACAGAGCTTTTCAATACATTATCTTTAATATATTTAATAATCATAGGTTTAATAAAAGTATCGGCTATTATAGAGATAATAACTACAGAGTAAACTGCTATAAATATACCTGCATTTGCATTAATTGTACTCCATGCAAAAAGAGATATAGGCATCCAAACTACAGCACCACCAATAATAGGTATAAGTGATGCAAAACCATATATTATTCCTAATAATAATCCATTAAATCCAAAGAAACTAGACATCACACCAAATAGTATCCCCTCAAATATTGCTGTTACTAATATAGAGTAAAATACTATCTCCATAGTTGATGAAATTTCTGTTAAAATCTTATTTCCATCTTCATCTTTCATTGGTAGAAAATTTCTCATAAGGTTAAAAAGCTTTTCACCATTTAAATTAAGTACAAAATAAAATACAATAACAAAAAAGATATTTTTAACAAATCCAAAACCTTGACTTCCTGCTTTTGTAAGTGTTGTTGTAGAGGTTTTTACTGTATCTAAAATCTTCTCATCTGATAAATGTTCATTTAGCCAATCATTTAATATTGGTATATTTTCGGCTAAAGTTGTAATTTTATGTGTAATTTTTGTAATAATATTTGCATCAATAGTTGATAAATATTGAACTCCTACTGTAGCAATATAGATAATTGGTACAAAAAGTATTATAAAAAGAACAAGTGTTAAAAATATAGCAGAAAAGTATTCAGATGATACTCTCATAGTAATACTATTGTGCATATTAGCTGTAGCCATAGTAAGTAATAAGGCTACTACAATAGATACTATAAATGGTTGATATATAGAGTATGCCCCAAGTAGTGCAAGTACAAAAAGTATTGCTATAATATAGTCTGTTTTTCTCATCATAATAGTTTATCTTTATTTGGTGTTAATTTAAAGTGTATATATGTTTTTTCAGTAGCTATTCGCCCTCTAGCAGTTCTTTCAATATATCCATTTGCTATTAGATAAGGCTCTAATACATCTTCTATTGTACCCTCATCTTCACTTAAAGCAGCAGATATAGTACTTAAACCCATTGGGCGACCTTTGGCTGATATTAGAAGTTCTAAAAGTCTTATATCCTCTTCATCAAATCCTAAATGATTTACTCCTAATTGGTCAAGTCCATATTTAGTAGTCTCCATACAAATTTCATCTTCATTAGCCACTTCTGCAAAATCTCTTACTCTTCTAAGAAGTCTAAGTGCCAATCTTGGAGTTCCACGACTCCTTTTTGCTATCTCTAAAGAGGCATCTTCTAAAACTCTCTTATTTAGTTTAATTGATGCAATTTTTACTATTTTAGCTAACTCTTTTGAACTATAAAACTGCATTCTAAAGTGCATTCCAAATCTTTCACGCAAAGGGTGAGATAACATTCCTGCTCTAGTAGTTGCTCCAATTAGAGTAAATCGTGGTAAATCAATTTTAACAGTTTGAGCAGCAGGACCTGAACCTATAATAATATCTAATCTAAAATCTTCCATAGCAGAATATAATATCTCTTCAATAGCAGGAGACATTCTATGTATCTCATCAATAAATAGAATATCCCCCTCCTCTACATTGGTTAAAATGGCAGCTAGGTCACCTGATTTTTCTATCATAGGTGCTGATGTTGTCTTTATTTGAGCGTTCATCTCATTTGCTATAATATTAGCAATTGTTGTTTTACCCAAACCTGGTGGACCAAAAAAAAGTATATGGTCTAATGCCTCAGCTCTTTTTTTACTAGCTTCAATAAACACTTTTAAATTCTTTTTAATCTGCTCTTGACCTATATACTCGTCCCATGAGGAGGGTCGTAGTGTTATCTCCTCTATATATTCATTATTAAATTTTTCTATATCTACAATTCTATCCATAATTTTAGTAGGTAAACTCCTTAGTTGGAAATTCTCTTCTTTTTACTTCTGATACAAATTCATCTAAACTCTCTCTTATTAGTTTAGCCCCTTTACAATACTGTTTTACAAATTTAGGTTTAAAATCTTCAAAAAATCCAAAGGCATCACTCCAAACTAAAACTTGACCATCAGTATGTAATCCTGCACCAATTCCAATAGTTGGAATATTTACAGCTTTAGTTATGGCTTTTCCTGCTTCCTCTTTTACACCCTCAACTACAATAGCAAAAGCACCAGCTTCTTCTAACGCTTTTGCATCTTCAATTAATATATCTATATCTTCTTGGCTTTTCCCTCTAATTTTATATCCACCATCACTTCTTAAAAATTGTGGCATAAGCCCAATATGACCTAAAACTGCTATAGAGTTACTTGTTAAGGCTTTTACAATATTAGCTCTATCTTTTCCACCCTCAATTTTTACAGCTTGTGCATTAGTTTCTTGATAAGCACGAGTAGCATTTTTTACAGCATCACTCTCATTAGTATATGTTCCAAAAGGCATATCTAAAATGACTAGAGGCAAAGTTGCACCATTACAAACAGCTTTTGTATGGTAAATCATCTGCTCCATTGTTGCACTTAGAGTATCTTCCTTCCCTAAAAAACTCATATTTAGGCTATCACCTACTAAAATCATATCAACACTACCATTAAAAAGTTTAGCAAATAGTGCATCATAAGCTGTTACCATAGTAATAGGTTCTACCCCTTTCATTTTAGAAAGAGTACTAAGAGTCACTTTTTTAGCAACTTTATCTGTATGAATACTCATAATTTTTATACCTTATATTCTAGTCTAATTAAAAAAATGTATAATACCAACAATATTTTATAAAAGAGTTTATATTGAAAAATTTAGTAGCATATATTACAACTGGTTACCCATCTTTAGATTTTACTAAAGATATGGCACTGTCTTTAAAAGATGCAGGAGTTGATACTTTAGAGTTAGGTATTCCATTTTCAGACCCTGTAGCAGATGGACCTATTATAGAAAAGGCTAATTTAAAAGCTTTAGAGAGTGGTTTTAAACTACAAAATCTTTTTGATATATCTAAAGATATAGCACCACATATTGATACTTTATGGATGGGATATTTTAATCCGTTTTACCATAAAGGTGTAGATAGATTTATAGCAGAAGCCAAAAGAGCAGGAGTTAATGGATTTATAATTCCAGATTTACCTTTTGAAGAGGCAAAACCATATAAACCTATAATTGAAAATGCAGGACTTTCTCTAATAGATTTTATAGCACCAACTGATAGTAAAGAGAGAATTAAACAGATAGTTAGCTCCTCTCAAAAATTTATCTATTTAGTAGCTTATGCAGGAATTACAGGTTCAGGAAAAAGTGAAGATTTAGACTCTATAGTTTCAAATATAAAAGAGTTTACCAAAACACCTGTTTATGTAGGATTTGGAGTAAATGAAAAGACAGCTAAAGAGAAAGCAAAAGGTGTAGATGGAGTTATAGTAGGCTCTGCATTTATTAAAGTTCTTTTAGATAATAGTTTAACCAATATTCAAAAAATCTCTAAAGTATCTACTATTGCAAAAGAGATAAAAAATAAAATAAATGAATAATTAATTATTTTTATGGTAATATATTATATTAAAGATATATTAAATTTTAAAATTAGGAGTAAATTATGAGAAATCAAACAGCTTTAGAAGAGTTAAGTGCAAAAATTTTACTATTACTAGAAAAATATAATAAAGTTAAAGAAGAGAATATAATGTTAACAGATGAGTTAATAGCAACAAAAAAGAAAATAGAAGAACAAAATCTTGAAATTTTAAGACTACAAGAGGAAGATGAGTTAAAAATTATGGAGATAGAGGATATTACACAAAAAATCACAAAAATGTTAGCTTGACAAAGAGAAAAAATCATGTTATAATACTCGTTACCCGAATTTGGGGGCGACTTGGTTTCGACTGGAATAGTCGGGGCTATGTGCATGTCGGACTAGACAATTCCGTTATACGGTCTAAACGCGAATAAACGCAAACAATACAGATTACCGTCCAGCTTACGCAGTAGCGTAAGTTTAACAAACTTTGGACTGCTTCGCTGATGAGTGTCATCTTAATCAGACTATGAAGTATCACATCTGATGACTATGCTCTATAGAAGCTATGCTATAGAGTGAGAATTCTAGCTAGTCTTGTGAAGCTTTGGGTGTTGTGCAAAGCAAGATGAATAAAATCAACACCATCTAAACATGTAGAGTCATAGTTCTATCTATTTTAGGACTGGGGTTCAATTCCCCACGCCTCCACCAAACTTTACTTAATAAAATTTAACTCAAATGCTCCACCCTAAATTCCAACTCTCCATTATTAATAACTTTTAAAATATCTTCTAAAATACCAATACTTTTATCAAGATTTTTATGACTTAGTTTTACAAAATCTCCATCTATAGAGGATTTTAGTGTATTATCTTTTTCTCCCCATATACTTTTACAACACTTTTGTTTTATATTAGAGATAAAATTACACCAATTTTTAATCTCATCTAGTTGTTTTGTATTAAATATACCATCTTCTTTTGTACTATTTTTTATATTCCATGCGTCATCTAAACCAAGAAGAGGTGTTTTATGTATTTTCTCTAAAGCTCTGCTAATTAAAAATAGTAGAGATTTACTATATTTTGATACGCCATCTTTTAACTCTTTTTCTTTATCTAATAAATAAATATAAATTTTACCCATCTCAAATAGAGCTTGTTCTTCTGCTTCTATAATATAATTATTACAATCTCTAATAGTTATAGTAGGTGCTACTAAATGAAGAGAGTGTAGAAGCATACCTCTATCGGCTAATCCTGTTAACCACTCTGTAGCTAAAAGTTGTGAACCTGCTGAATATGCTATAGCATGAAGTTTAAATTTATATTTATACTCCTGTTTTAATTTCTGAAATGAGTCTGTTAAGATATATAATGCACCTTTTTTTCTACTGTTAAACTCCTCTATCTCTTCACTATTGGCACTTAATGCCTTATCTTTAATCTCTGACCATATAGCTCTTGTAGATATTTTTCTTACATGGTTCTCTATGGCTCTATCTAGTGCATCTTGATTTTGTAAAATATCTTTCTCTTTTAAATTAGCACCATCTAATTTTATAGTTGCTCGAAAAAATTTTTCTATGGACTCCTCTATCTCTTTATAATAACTATTTTGCCAAGTTAAAAAAATAGGATAAATTCCATTTTCTATAAAATATGGAAGCATAACTCTAATTTTACTAATATACTCCTCTTCATCTTTAAATCCACCAAATGCGTATAGAGCAACTTTTTGATTACTACTTTTTTTATCTAACCATTTTTTTACATTCTCATAACAGATAATATCTATAGATTTCTCTACAGATGAGGTATAAATAATAGTATGCTTTGCTCTACCATAACTATTTAAAACTAGAGTGTGTTGATATGCTATCTCTTCTGATACTGGTTTTAGTTTTTCATTTTTATAGTTATACTCTAATGCTTTTCTTATACTCTTTGTACCCTCTCTTATCTCATTACTCTTAACTGATAGAGATAGATTTGAGTAAGTATTTGGAGATACATCAATATCTACAGGTACACCAATAACAGCTACCCAAGCGTCCATTCCATGCTCTAACCAATCTTTATAGGTTAAAATCGCAAATCCACTATTTCCCCAATTTATACCCCATGAGTTTTGAATAATAAATCCACATCTAGTATATCCTACAATAACAAAAGCGTGACTTCCAACAGGAAACTTATGGTAATCAATAGTTGGAATATCAACTCTTATATCTACTATATCACTCTCCTTTTTCTCTGCTAACTCCCACCAACCATTATGAATAGAGGCAGATACATATAATGCTCCAACTTCACATACAGCCGATTGCATATCGGATATTGAGTTTCTATCAACTCTATAGTATGCACCAAGTGGTCTCTCAATAGCCTCTTTTTCCCAACCTAATTTTGGTTCATCTTCATAAAATTCCCAGTAGCTCTCTTGGCATACACCATGTTTATACCACCCTTTCATAGCACCTCTACATGATGAACCCTCATAATCTTCACTATCCCACTCATCATATATTCTAGCCAAATTAAAAAGCATCTTTTGGCTAACCTTTTTTATCTCAAAGCCTAATGGACTTTCTAAAAACTCTTTATAATTTTTACTTACAATATCTTTCCATAATATATAGTTTATAACAGTAGCTAAAGCATATCCAGTACAAGCACCACTATTTCCTTGGTCTAAAATCATATCTGTATTTTTATAACATTTAATAATATCTGCAATATCTGCAAAATTAGGGTAAACTTTTGGTAGAGAGGTTAACAGTGGTCTATATGGTCTATCTCTTAAATCTAATCTATCTCTTCTTACATCTAATACTCTATTTTTATATTTACTCTTCCCCATAATGTACCCTTTATTTTATAGATTAAGTAAATGTTATACTATAAAGACTTAAATTAGTGTAATAAAAATATCTATTTTAGAGAAAAGATATAAATTTAAGCTAAATTTAAAAAATAACAATATATACTTCAACTATTTGAAATAATATCTATTCTTTTTCGTTCTATTTTAATCAATTTTCTTTCCAAAAAAAGCATATTATAAATTTATAATTGATAGACTAGGTTAAAAAAGGAATTTAATGATATATTTTATAGGAGCAGGGTCAGGAGACCCTGAACTAATTACAATAAAAGCACAAAAGATACTACAAAAAGCGGATGCTGTACTATTTACAGGTTCACTTGTACCAAGAGAGGTTTTAAGTTGGTGTAGGAGTGATGCTATTATAAAAGACTCTCAAGGTATGAAATATCCTGAAATTTTTGAGTTTTTAGAAAAATATAAGGATAAAATAGTAGCAAGAGTCCATACAGGTGACCCATCTATATATTCAACTATTGCTAAACAGATAGCATTTTTAAAAGAGAAAAATATTGAGTATAAAGTTATAGCAGGAGTTACTGCATGTTTTGGAGCAAGTGCTAGTTTAGGGATAGAATATACAATTCCTGCTGTATCTCAAACTCTAATTATTAGTAGAATTGAGGGAAGAACTCCAAATCCTGAAAAGTTAGAGAATATTTTAGCTTGTAAAAACTCATCTTTAGTATTTTATTTATCTATTACACTTCTTAAAAAGCTAAAAAAGAAAGCTTTAGAGATGGGATATAGCCCAAATACTCCATGTTGGGTAGTAGAAAAAGCCACTTGGGAAGATGAGGCTATATATAGAGGTACAATATTAGATATAGAAGAGAAAGTATCTCATATTAAAGGAATTGCTTTAATTCTGTTTGGAGATTTTTTATATCAAAAAGAGGGTGAGGAGTCTCATCTTTATGTAAAACCTTTAGTTAAGGAGATAGAAAAGTGAAAATAGCAGTAGTTACAATAAATCAACCAAGTTTAAATAGCGCTTCTACTCTTCTTAATTATTTAAAAGATTATAAGGTAGATATTTATGGGAAAAAGGATTTAACTCACAGTTTAGATAATTTAATAACTTATAAAAAGCTAGATGATATTTTACCTACTGCGTGGGAAGAGTATAATGCTATTATATATATATTAGCAATGGGTGCAGTAGTTAGAAAAATAGCTCCACTTTTAAAAGATAAATCAACCGACCCAGCAGTTATAGTTATAAATTTAGATTTAACAAAAATAGTTCCACTTCTTAGTGGACATTTAGGTGGTGCGAATAGATTATCTGATATTTTAGTATCTAGGTTACCAAACTCTATTAACTTTATATCAACAGCCACAGACCAAACTAATACTTTAGCTTTTGAGATGTTAGCACAAAAGAGAGATTGGGTTATAGCTAATATTAAACCTTTAGCTAGAATATCAAATAGATTAATTAATAAACAAGAGGTAAAAGTAGCCACATATCTAAATATATTTAATTCAATTCCAAATAAAGATAATTTAAAATTAATAGGCTTTAAAGATATAGATTTAAACAGTGTTGTTATAGCTCCAACTACTCAATCAAAAGATGCTCTTTGGTTAGCTCCTTATGTCTATTTGGGACTTGGTTGTAATAGAGATACTCCAATGGAAATAATAGATAAATCATTTAAACTTTTTTTAGAAAAAAACAATTTATCAAGATTTCAAATTAAAGCTATTGCCTCTTTTAATGCCAAAAAAGATGAGATTGGACTATTAGAGTTTAGTAAAAAATATAATTTTCCAATAGAGTTTTATAATAAAGAAGATATAAACTCACTTGAAAATAAATTCTCTAAATCTGCATCTACAAAGTTCTTTGGATTAAAAGGTGTAGCAGAACCTAGTGCTATTTTAGTATCTGAATATAAAGAGCTTATTATTCCTAAAGAGGTCTATTTTAAATCAGTAACTATTGCAGGAGCAGTATAAAAGTAGAGCTAACTTGATATTTTTAATATAATAGCATATAATTATAGAATAAAAGTTAACTCTGAAGGATATACTATTTTTAGTTTTATAAAAAAGAGAAAAAAATTAGAAAATAGGGGATTGAAAATTAATAAAAGAGAAGAGAGGGAGATTAATAAACTAATAAGTATTATTAATGAGTTCCTAGAGATAAAAGAGAATAGTGATGATTATAAGATATATGTAGCTAATTTATATAAAAAGCAAGGTTATACGGTTTGGGAGTATAGTAGAGATAAAAATATAGAAAAGAGTAATGAACTAAATTTAGTACTTAAAAAGGCTCATAATATTATTTTAGTGCAATGTAAAAATGATAATCTAAATATTGGTATAGATGAAGTAAAAGAGTTTGAAAAACAAGCTCTTCGATTTTTAAAAGAGAACCGAATATTTGAAAACTATAATATTAAATTAAGATATACAATGGCAGGTCTCTTTTTAGAAGAGAGTGCTTATGAGTATATAAAAGAGAACTCTGAAAAAATAGATTATGATATTATAAAAATGGATATTAACTCAAAATATCAATAGATAATTATATTATGCTATTTCTGCGTTTAATCTCTATTTCTCTTAATTTATTATGAAATTTATTATTTTCTTCAATTAAAATATCATTTCTATCTTTTAATCTCTTATATCTCTCTCCTAATTTAATATAGCTTTTATTAAGTAATTCATAATGAACACTTAACTGTTCAAATTCCAATTTTTGTTTATTAAGCTCTTTTATGTGTTCTTTTTCACCTTTTTTTATCTGCTCTTTTAATACGCTTATATACTCCATAGACTCTTCAAGTCTCTCTTTGTTTTTTGGAAGAAATCTAAGTTCTCTACTTAACTCTTCACTTTTTTTCTTTTCACTATTTAACTCTTTTTCTAATTTAGCAATTTTTGCTTTTTTTGCCTCATCTATATCTTTAGCTTGATATAATATATTTTTTAAACTCTTTATTTTTGTTAGAAATACAACTATAATAATAGTTATAAGTAAAGTAAGAGTAAAAAATATTCCTACTAAGATATAAAATTCTGTATTTATCTGAAAATCTGAAAAAAATGTACTCAAAATTTATCCTTCAATCACATCATAATCTGGGTCTATTGGACACTCTAAACTATTATCTTTAAAAGATTTACTATTATATATCATATTTATAAAAACTATTTTAACTCTATTATCAAGACTATCAACATAGAAAATCTTTTTTAGTCTCTTTTTATTATCTAGTGTAATAAGGTATTCTACATCTTTATATAGTGCTTTATAGTCTGTAGGAGTAAGTTTTTGTGCTACTTTTAATATCTCTTCTAAATCTAAGCCATCATCTATTATATATTTTGATACCTGTTCTAAATCATGGTCAATAACAAGAAGTTGCACACCATCAGTACAAACTTCTTTTTTTGTAGGAGTTTCGTAACTCCATTTAAAAAGTTTACTACTTATCTCTTGGGTTTGATTAAGTTCATTTATATAAGTTTGTCTCTCTTGTTTAAAATTTACTTTTCCTCTATATTTAATAACTTTTCCTTTACTATTTGTAATAGTTTGATTAAAGTCAGTTTCAAAGTTATTAGGTAGTGATATACCAGCATTTAAAAATATAGCTAAAAATAAAATAGTTAATAATATTCTCATTGTTTTATATAATTCCTTTATTTTTTATTCTACTATTTAATAGTATCAAAAGTTATTTGAGTTTGTTATGAAATATTTACAAAAAATTGTGAATTTATTGCTTTTTATATATAATACTTTTATGAAAAACTTAATAATATGGGTTATTATCCCACTAATTGCTATTCAATTTATAAAAGTTGATGTTAAACAGACTCTGATAACTAATGAAAAAGATAAATTGAAGGCTTCAAAAGAGATAGAAGAGATATTAAATCGTTCGTGTGCTGATTGTCACTCAAATCATGTTAACTATCCATGGTACGATAAAATTGCTCCTGCTTCATGGTATGTTAAATATCATGTAAAAAAAGGAAGAGAGGTTGTAAATTTTGATAAATGGAATAGTTATAGTAGTGAAAAGAAGCGTAAAATAGCAGAAAAAATTCCAAAAGCTATTAAAATTCGTATGCCACTTCCCACATATTTATGGTTACATAGTAATGCAAAACTATCAAAAGATGATAAGAGAATTTTAAATAAGTGGGCTAAGGAGTTACAATAGTAAAGAAAACTCTTCCCTTTCTATTCTTATAAATAGAAAGGTTAGGAGGTATATTTAAGATAATTTTTTACGCACAATTGGTAATAGTTTCTTTTTTATCTCATTCATAACAGCTTTAAAAGAGCTATAATCATTATCTTTTGGCTCTTTAAATGGAACAGCTATTACCTCTATTCTCTTAGGAAATGGTAATAGTAACTCATTTTTACTTTCACAAACAATAACAACTAAATCAAACTCTATATCCTTTAATTCATTTAATGTATTTGGATAATATAGACTTGACCATGCAGATATTGTTTCTAAAACTCTTTTGGTATTAAGATTAACATATATGTTTGAATTTATAATAGAACTATAGGCTTTTATGCCGTTTAAATATCTATTTATCAGACCTTGTGCTATTATTGTACATGGAGTGTTATCTTTAGATAAAATTAATATTTTTTTCACTTGCTATAACCTTTTTTAATATAAAGTCATATTTTAGCATAAGTAAACATTAAAATAAATATAAATAACAAATTAACTTTAGATACAAAGAGTGGTATATTTAGGATATAATTATAAACTAAGAAGTAGGAGCAGACAATGATAGATAGTAAAAAAGAGTTAAGTAGCGAACAACATACACTATATATAGAGATAATTCCTGAAAAAAAGAGAGTTATTAATAAAGAGAAAAATATTTATGAGATAAGACCCAAACATAAACGATATAGAGTCTATATTGGAAGATTTTTTGAATTAAAAAAAGGGTTACACTCTGTTTTTAATGGTTTAAGAGAGGCTAGTGAGAAAGATTATCTTGAACTTATGATAAACTCTGGTGGTGGACTTGTAAATGAGGGTCAGCAGTTCTATAATCTTATACAAGAGAAGTTTTATAGAAGAACTATATCTTATTTGGATAATAAAGGTTATAGTATGGGTGCTTTACTATTTTGTATGGCAGAAAAGAGAGTTGTTTATGAGTATTCAGATTTAATGTTTCATACCTACTCTCATGGTTCATCAGGAAAAGGTGGAGAGGTTAAATCTCATGTAACTCATACTGCAAAAAAACTTGAACAGTTCTTTTATAATCTTATAGTAAAGCAGGGCTTTTTAACAGATGAAGAGTTTAGAAAAATGGTAATAGGACAAGATTACTGGATGGATACAAAAGAGATGTGTAAAAGAGGTATTGCTACACATGTTATAGTTGAGGGTCAAGAGTTAACGGCTAAAGAGTATCTGAAAAAAATTAAAAATAAAAAAAAGAAGTAGAGTTTGAAAATTAGAATTTTTTATGAAGATACAGATGCAGGTGGGATAGTATATCATACCAACTATATAAAATATTGTGAAAGAGCAAGAAGTGAAATATTTTTTTCTAAAAATATAAAGCCTCTTGACGGCGAAAATAGTGGATTTGTAGTTAGAAAATTAGAGGCTAATTTTTTAGGGTTTGCTAAATTAGGTGATATGGTTGAGGTAACTACTAGAGTTATAAAAATAAAATCTGCATCTATTATATTAGAACAAGAGATATATAAAGAGGATAAAAATATTTTTAAAATGATTATTTTACTAGCTTATGTAAAAGATGAAAAAGCTAAAGCTATACCTGAAATATTAAAAGATGTTTTAAAGAAAATGTGATATTTAAATAGGTGGCTCCGAATGCTGGATTCGAACCAGCGACCAAGTGATTAACAGTCACCTACTCTACCGCTGAGCTAATTCGGAACAGATAAAAAGAATAAAAAATGGCTCCGAATGCTGGATTCGAACCAGCGACCAAGTGATTAACAGTCACCTACTCTACCGCTGAGCTAATTCGGAACATACCTTACAAATCTCCACGATTTGTTGGAGTGAGATTATAGACAAAAAAATCTTTAATGTCAAGAGTTTTATTTAAAATTTTTAAGATATAATGCTTTTTACTAAAAAATGGGAGTTAAAATATTGGAAAATGTAGTAAAATGGTTAGAAGAGAATGGAGATTTAAAAATTATAGATGAACCACTTGATATTGAATTGGAAATTCCTCATATTGCTTATATTGAGGTAAAAAATGATACTTCTCGTCCACTTCTCTTTACAAAACCTATTAGTAAATCAAAAGGCATAGAGTATAATATGCCAATAGTTATGAATATTTTTGCAAATAGAGAGTTAACAGAAAAGATATTCTCTAAACACCCAGATAGTGTAGCACAAGGTATAGAGAAACTTCTAAAACTAAAACCACCAAAAGGGTTTATTGAGAAATTAAAGATGATACCAATGCTTCTATCTCTTAAAAATGTTTTTCCAAAAAGACTTAAAAGTTCGGGTGAGTGTCAAGAGGTTATTATTTGTAAAAATAATATTGATTTAGATAAACTGCCAATATTAAAAACTTGGGAAGAGGACGGTGGAGCTTTTATTACTATGGGGCAGGTTTATACTCAAAGTTTAGATGGTAGTATGCAAAATTTAGGAATGTATAGACTTCAACAATATAGTAAAAACCGTCTTGGAATGCACTGGCAGATACATAAAGATGCTTCATCATTTTTTGACCAATATAAAAGAGCCAATAAAAAAATGCCTGTAACTGTAGCTATTGGAGGAGACCCTTTATATATTTGGTGTGGTCAAGCTCCTATGCCTTATGGTATGTTTGAAATGTTGCTTTATGGATTTGTAAGAGGCAAAAATGCAAAATTGGTAAAATCTATTACAAATAGTATATATATTCCAAAAGATGTAGATATTGTAATTGAAGGTATTGTTGACCCAAATAAAATGGAGATAGAAGGACCTTTTGGAGACCATACGGGTTATTATACATTAAAAGAGCTATATCCTGTTATGGAGGTTGAGACAATTACAATGAAAAAAAATCCAGTATTTCAAGCTACAGTTGTAGGAAAACCTCCATTAGAAGATAAATATATGGGTTGGGCAACTGAACGAATATTTTTACCAATGTTAAAGCCTATGACTCCTGATTTAATTGATTATTATATGCCTGAAAATGGTGTATTTCATAATCTAATTTTAGGTAAAATGAAGACTTTATATAAAGGACATGCTGAACAGTTTATGCACGCATTTTGGGGTGTAGGACAGATGAGTTTTGTAAAACATGCTATATTTGTAAATGAAGATGCTCCCGAACTAGAAGATAGCAAAGCAATTACAGAGTATATTTTAAATAGATTAGATAGTAAAAAAGTTTTAATTACAAGAGGAATAATAGACGCTCTTGACCATACAGCAAATGAGTCATTAGTTGGTGGGAAATTAGGAGTTGATGCAACAGGAAGTGAGATTAAAGATGGGGTTAAAAATCCTATTGATAATAAGTTGCTTTTAGCTAAAATTAAAGAGATAAATAGTGATATAGTTGAGCTTAAACAGTATTTTACTAATACTAAAAATCCAATATGTATAGTAACTATAGATAAAAGTAAATCTATTATGAGTGATATAGAACAACTATATATATTAAAAGAGCATATTAAAGTCTTAATTATAGTAGATAGAAAAAATAATGATATTAATGAGCCATATATGCTTCTTTGGCGTATAGTTAATAATATAGATGCACAAAGAGATGTAATTTTAGAGCCATTTATAATTATAGATGGAACTAATAAGAGTGAGGTTGATGGATTTAATAGAGAGTGGCCAAAAGATACTCATTGTACTAAAGAGATTTTAGATAGTTTACAAAAAAGAGGTTTGATTGATATAGATGAAAAATTTATTAAAAAATTTGGACTTTTACCATTTGAATAAAAAAGTTAATGAATTTTGTTACATTAAAATAGTTTTTTTTGCCTAAAATGGTAAAAAAAATTAGCTTTCAATCTAAATAAATATATAATGAATAAAATTATAATAAAAAGGGTTAATTGTTATGCAGGATAAGTCAATTAGGGATACAGCGATTATTACATTTACACTTATTGGAGGTCTTTTCTTACTACAAAAGTGTAGTAATGATGAGGTAGTAAAATCAGTAAATAAGATAGAAAATAAACAAACAGTTAATAAAGAGACTCTAATAGATGGTGGTTATAAACATAGAGATAGTGAGATAGCTTTAGCTTCATATAAAACAGTAGCAAAAGAAGAGGGTAAAAAAAGTGAGACTCATAATCTTACACACTCTGTTATAGTAGAAAAAAATAGTTCAAAAACACCAAATACAATTAAAATTATTATTTCTAATAAAGAATTAAATATTTCAAAAGATAAAAATAAAACAACTTTAAAAGTATTTGCTAATACACCACAAGAAGTATTAGTTGAAAAGAATATTACAGAAAAAAATAAAACTGTGGAATTACCAAAAGTAGTATCAGTTGAAGAAAATACTACAGAAGAAAATAAAACTATAGAAGTTCCAAAAGTAGTATTAATTGAAGAGAATACTACAGAAGAAAATAAAACTGTGGAAGTTCCAAAGGTAGTATCAGTTGAAGAAAATACTACAGAAGAAAATAAAACTATAGAAGTTCCAAAAGTAGTATCAATTGAAGAAAATACTACAGAAGAAAATAAAACTGTGGAAGTTCCAAAAGTAGTATCAATTGAAGAAAATACTACAGAAGAAAATAAAACTGTGGAAGTTCCAAAAGTAGTATCTATTGAAGAAAATACTACAGAAGAAAATAAAACTATAGAAGTTCCAAAAGTAGTATCAATTGAAGAAAATACTACAGAAGAAAATAAAACTATAGAAGTTCCAAAAGTAGTATCAATGGAAGAAAATACTACAGAAGAAAATAAAACTATAGAAGTTCCAAAAGTAGTATCAATTGAAGAAAATACTACAGAAGAAAATAAAACTGTGGAAGTTCCAAAGGTAGTATCAGTTGAAGAAAATACTACAGAAGAAAATAAAACTATAGAAGTTCCACAAGTAGTATCAGTTGAAGAAAACACTACAGAAGAAAATAAGACTGTGGAAGTTCCAAAGGTGGAAGTTCCAAAGGTAGTATCAGTTGAAGAAAATACTACAGAAGAAAATAAAACTATAGAAGTTCCAAAAGTAGTATCTATTGAAGAAAATACTACAGAGATAAATAAAACTATAGAATTACCGAAAGTAGTATCGGTTGAAGAAAATACTACAGAAGAAAATAAAACTGTGGAAGTTCCAAAGGTAGTATCAGTTGAAGAAAATACTACAGAAGAAAATAAAACTATAGAAGTTCCAAAAGTAGTATCAGTTGAAGAAAACACTACAGAAGAAAATAAGACTGTGGAAGTTCCAAAAGTAGTATCAATTGAAGAAAACACTACAGAAGAAAATAAGACTGTGGAAGTTCCAAAAGTAGTATCTATTGAAGAAAATACTACAGAAGAAAATAAAACTATAGAATTACCGAAAGTAGTATCAATTGAAAAAAATACTACAGAAGAAAATAAAACTATAGAAGTTCCAAAAGTAGTATCAATTGAAGAAAATACTACAGAAGAAAATAAAACTGTGGAAGTTCCAAAGGTAGTATCAATTGAAGAAAATACTACAGAAGAAAATAAAACGGTGGAAGTTCCAAAGGTAGTATCAGTTGAAGAAAATACTACAGAGGTAAATAAAACTATAGAAGTACCAAAAGTAGTATCTATTGAAGAAAATACTACAGAAGAAAATAAAACTATAGAATTACCAAAAGTAGTATCAATTGAAGAAAATACTACAGAAGAAAATAAAACTGTGGAAGTTCCAAAGGTAGTATCAGTTGAAGAAAATACTACAGAGGTAAATAAAACTATAGAAGTACCAAAAGTAGTATCTATTGAAGAAAATACTACAGAAGAAAATAAAACTATAGAAGTTCCAAAAGTAGTATCAATTGAAAAAAATACTACAGAAGAAAATAAAACTGTGAAAGTTCCAAAAGTAGTATCGGTTGAAGAGAATATCACAGAAGAAAATAAAACTATAGAAGTTCCAAAAGTAGTATCTATTAAAGAGAATAATATTATAAAACCAGAAATGATTATAAATATAGTTGAAAAAGTTTCAAAGAAAAATATATCTAAACCAATAGAAGCAACTGCAAAAGTACCTGATGTGGTATCTAGTAATAATATAATTGTACCTCTTGTTGATACTAATATATCTAAAGTTCCAGAAGTTACAACTAAAATTCCAGCAACGGTAAAAGCTTTAGATATGGAGAAAGTAGAGTTAAAACGAGCATTAGAAGAGAGAGAACATCGTTTAGCTATATTAAAAGATAAAACAGAACAGTTTAAGAAAAAAAATAGGGAATTAATAGATGAAATTAAAGAGAATAATAAAAATATTCAATCCTTAGAAGAAAAACTAAATGGTGCTTTATCTAAAAGCGATGATTTAAGAGGTGAAATAACTCAATTAAAATCTGACCTAGAGTACAATAAAGCAAGAAGAGAGAAAGCTTTAGAGAAAAAAGCTATATTAGAAGCTCAATTGGCTACTACTTTAGAAAATAATAAAAAATTAGAAAGTAGCTTAAAAGATAAAAACAGCTCTTTAGATAATAAAATAAAATTCTTAGAAAATAGTTTAGATAATGAGAAAAAAGAAGAAGCTCAATTAAAAGAGAAAATTACTCAAATTAGTAATGAGATAAAAGATAAAGATTTAAAATTAAAAAAGTTTGATTTATTATCTTCAAAATATACAGAGTTAAAAACAAAATTAGATAATGAGTTAAAGTATAAAGAAGAACTTAAAAGTAAAATAGAAGGATTGGAGCTTAAAATTATTAAGATACTTCTTGCTGGAAAAGAGAAAGTTAATAAAGTATCAAGTGAATATAACTCTACTATTCAAAAGTTTAAATCTGAAAAAGAGACTTTAGAGCAAAACTTAACTTCTGAATTGGAAAAAGAGAAATCTATTATAGAAGAAAAAGCTAAATTAGAGAATTTAGTTAAATCACTAGAAGAAAATTTAACTGCACAAGATAATGAAAAAGCTAAGTTAAATAATAAGATAGAAGAGCTACAACTTAAAATTATTAAAATGCTTATGATAGCAAAAAAGAAAAATAATAAAGTATCAAGTGAATATAATGCAACTATACAAAAGTTTAAATCTGAAAAAGAGGCTTTGGAGCAAAATCTAACTTCTGAAATAGATAAAGAGAAATCACTTATTGAAGAGAAAGCTAAATTAGAGACTATGGTTAAATCTTTAGAAGAGAATTTAACAGTAAGTAATAATGAAAAAATTGATTTAAATAGTAGAATAGAAAAATTAAAAGCAACAGTTGTTAAAATGCTAACCATTGCTAAAGAGAAAACTAATGAAGCATCTAATGAATATAACTCTACTATGCAAAAATTTAAATTTGAAAAAGAGGCTTTAGAACAGAATTTAACTGCTCAAATAGAAAAAGAGAAAAAACTTGTTCAAGAAAAAGCTAAATTAGAAGCTATGGTTAAATCTTTAGAAGAGAATTTAACTATAAAAGATACTGAAAAGGCTAAGTTAAATAGTAAAATAGAAGAGTTAAAAGCAACAGTTTCTAAAATGCTAACTATTGCTAAAGAGAAAACTAATGAAGCATTTAAAGAATATAACTCTACTATGCAAAAGTTTAAATCTGAAAAAGAAGCTTTAGAATATAATTTAACTTCTGAATTGGAAAAAGAGAAAGCTTTAGCAGAAGAGAAGGCTAAATTAGAAGCTATGGTTAAATCTTTAGAAGAGAATTTAACAGCAAATAATAGTAAAGCTAATGAGTTAAAAGCTATACTTAAAGAAAAAGATAGAAAGATAGCAGAGTTAATGGCTATTTCTACAAATTATGCAAATTTAGAACAAAATTTAACTTCTGAATTAGAAAAAGAGAAAGCCTTAGCAGAAGAAAAAGCTAAATTAGAGGCTATAGTTAAATCTTTAGAAGAGAATTTAACTACAAATAGTAGTAAAGTAAATGAGTTAAAAGCTACTGTTGAGGAAAAAGATAAAGAAATAGCAAAAATAATGGTATTTTCTACAAACTATACAAGTTTAGAACAAAATTTAACTGCTGAATTAGAAAAAGAGAAAGCTTTAGCAGAAGAGAAGGCTAAATTAGAAGCTATGGTTAAATCTTTAGAAGAGAATTTAACAGCAAATAATAGTAAAGCTAATGAGTTAAAAGCCATTCTTGAAGAGAAAGATAAAAAGATAGAAGAGTTAACAGTAATATCTACAAACTATGCAAATTTAGAACAAAATTTAACTTCTGAATTAGAAAAAGAGAAAGCTTTAGCAGAAGAAAAAGCTAAATTAGAGACTATGATTAAATCATTAGAAGAGAATTTAACAGTAAATAGTAGTAAAGCAGATGAGTTAAAAGCTATACTTGAAGAAAAAGATAAAAAGATAGAGGAGTTAATGACTCTTTCTACAAATTATACAAGTTTAGAAGAGAATTTAACTGCTGAATTAGAAAAAGAGAAAGCTTTAGCAGAAGAGAAAGCTAAACTAGAAGAGAAGATTGACTCTTTAGAGGAGAACTTAACAACTACTATTAATAAGTCAGCTGAATTAAAAGCTAAAACAGATGAACTGCTTAAGACTATTGAAACAAAAGACCAAAAGTTAAAAACACTATATACTTTATCTGAAAAATATAAGGGTTTAGAGGCAAATCTAACTAAAAAGATGGAAGATGAAAAACTTTTAATTCAAGAGTTAGATAAAATGAAACTATTACAGAAAAAATTAGATGCAGAGTTAGAGAGTAAAAAACTTTTAGAAAATGAAAAAGCAGAAATAGAAAAAAGAGTTCTTGAATTAGAAGAGACTATTAAAAATAAAGAAGAGAGTGAAGCAAAAAGTCAAGAACAGATTGACGCATTAAATAGTGAAAAAGCTAAATTAAAAGAAATTCTTAAAACTAAAGAAGAAAAATTAAAAGTTTTCGAAGAGAAAGAGAATAAAATTATTGAAGAGCAAAAAGCAAAAGAGAAATTAAATAAAGTATTCTCACTTACAGATGTTAAGTTTAAAAGAGGTAGTGCAAATTTAACAGATGAAAGTAAAGCTAGATTAGATGAAACAGCAAAAGTTATGAAAGAGTATAAAAACTTTAGATATGCTATTCATGGTCATACCGATAATCAAGGAAAAGAGACATTTAATATTAGACTTAGTGCAAAAAGAGCTAAAGCTGTAAAAACCTATTTGGTATCTCAAGGTGTAGCAGAAGAGGTATTAGAGACAAAAGGTATAGGTTCTGCTGAACCAATTGCTGATAATGCTACAAAAGAAGGTAGAAGTAAAAACCGTAGAGTTGAGTTTATTATTTTAAAATAGGAAGTTAATCTTCCTATTTTACTGAGATTTAGAAATCTTTTGTTTTTAATTATGGTTATAATATTTTTTAGCTATTGCCCTCCTTAATCCACTCCTGATTAAACAGTGAAACTAGAATAGGGTTTTGGCGTTTAAACTCCTCATCATCAAATACAAAACGGAAACTATCCATATAATGAGTTAATATCTCATAAGCATCATTAATCTCTTGAAACTTTTTAGTTGAGCCATTTTCCATATCTGGGTGATATATGCGAGATAGTTTTAGATATTTTTTTCTTACATCTTCTCTACTACTTAAAGATAGTAATCCTAATGTCTCTACAGCATCTCTAAATTCACTTAAACTTACTTGGTGCATAAAAATATATCCTCTTTTTAATCTGTATAACATAGAAATAGTTAATCTCTACTTGTTGATACAAATCAATCAACTTAATTCTAAATTTGTTAAAATGCAATTAAAAAGGAGAAATACTATGAGAGTGATATTATTATTTATGCTTGTGCTATCTTTTATATATCCAAAAGATATAATTAAACAAGGAGAAGAGTATCCTATAGATAAATTTAAAGAACAGAGTTCAAATATTTTAAAAATGGTAGTTAAAGAGATTTCAAAAACTTTACCTCAAAAGGTAGATAAATATACAACTATGACACAAATTAGAGATGAAAACTTAACATTAATCTATACATTTGAAATAAATACAGGTGTTAAAAAAGATGAAGCAGTAAAAAAAGAGGATAAACCTAGAATGGAAAAAGCTGTAATAAAAGGTGTATGTCAATCCTCTAAAAGATTTTTAAATTCTGATATTGAATTAAAATATGAGTATAAAAGTGCATCAACTAAAAAAGAACTCTTTACCTTTCATATTACAAAAGAGAAGTGTAAAGAGTTAAAATTATGATTAAATACTCTACTTTTTTTATACTCTTTTTTATATTTATAGTAGGTTGCCAAGAGAAATCAAAAACAGCAGTAGAAGAGGTACATTGGGATAGAGATATGTGTGCTAGATGTGTAATGGTAGTAAGTGATAGGCATAATACAACACAAGTTAGAAACCCAGAAAATGGAAAAACTTATATGTTTGATGATATAGGGTGTATGGTATTATGGTTTAGAGACCATAAACAGCCATGGAAAGATAAGGCTAAAATATGGATAACAGATGTAAAAACAGGTAAATGGATAGATGCAAGAGTTGCCTTTTACGATACTGAAAATATTACACCTATGGCTTATGGTTTTTCAGCACATGCTAAAAAAGAGGATATAGCCAAAGGTCAAGAGATTATAGATTTTAATGAGGTAGTTCGTCGAGTTTTAAAAATTGGGAAATAACTCTTATATAGAGTTATTTAAGAGTTTTATTAACCCAAAAGGTACTTTATCAAAAGTAAAAATTCTTGAACCTCCCTCTTTTTTTACAAAATTTTCTGCCTCTTCTTTACTTTTAAATGCAACTAAATCATCTCCTGCTGGTGATACTGCACGACTTCCATATACAAAAAAGGCTTTTTCGGCATTAATCGGTTTTAGCGTTTTATAGTCAGTTACAATAATTTTACTAAAATCTCTTTCACTTCTTACACCAATTTCATACCATTTAGCAGGTCTAAAATAGAACTCAAACATAGACTTTGGACTACAAAAATATACAACTTTTCCATTTCTAACCTCTATTTTAGCTACCCATTTCGGATTTTTATAGAGTTTAAGGTGTCTAACTAAACAAGTTGTATTTTTATCATAATCTATTTTATACTCTGTTTCTATTTTATTGCCTTTCCATACACTCTTATTTGTGTCTTGATTGGCTAATAGCATAGAAGAGAGTATAAATAGAGCTATAAGTAGTTTTTTCATAAATTTATTTCCTTTATATTAAATCTTTTTTGTATTATACCTAATCTTAATCACTCTTATATAAAAACTCAATACTAGAGCTATTTGGTGGATACATAATAAGTGCTAGTGGCATATTTTTTAAAATATTATCTATAAGAAAATCTCTTTTACTCTTAACTTTTAACTCTCCACTCCTATACCCTTTAGTTAAAAAAGTTCCTACTATATTTTGTGAGCTAAAATTTACTAAGAGTTTCTTACTATCTCCAAAATAGTTAGCTTTTAGATTTTTTAAAAAAGTTTTAGATATATTCTTAGGAATATTTTTAATATCTCTAATATTTACATCTCCTTGATATGTAGTATATCCTCCTCTTTTAATATCTATTAAAACTAAACTACTAATATTACTATCATTAGAGTAGTTTATAGATGCTTTTGATTTAGATGAGATAGAGATTTTTTTATCTTTAAAGATATATCTAAATCTATGCTTTGAGTCTTAAATATTTATCTCAATAGTAGCAAAAAATAATGATATTTAAGAAATAAAGCTATAAATATACTCCTACTTTAATCTATATATAATAAAAAAACGCTATAATTTCACATATTATAACAAAAA
>Ga0256842_1000682_pt1 | contig 29629 bp, 33 predicted proteins | sample 4559240metaG_FD_185973 | JGI IMG/M metagenome (GOLD analysis project Ga0256842, IMG submission 185973) | Hydrothermal vent microbial communities from Guaymas Basin, Mexico - 4559-240 | ecosystem: Environmental > Aquatic > Marine > Hydrothermal vents | place: Mexico: Guaymas Basin | collected... | reverse complement strand
GGAACGTCGTCGATGTCCTTCCAGTCCTTGAAGTACGGGTCTTCAACTGGAACGGCGAGAACCTTCCAGTCCTTGTCGCCGGAGTCCTCCATCTTCATTATGCCTATCGGCCTGGCCTCGATGATGGTGAGCGGGTAGACGGGCTCGCGCATTATGACCATTATGTCGAAGGGGTCTCCGTCGTCGTACCAGGTCTGGGGGATTATTCCGTAGTCCACAGGGTAGAAGAACGGGCTGTAAAGGACGCGGTCGAGCTTAAGCAGGCCGGTCTTCTTGTCGAGCTCGTACTTGTTCCTGCTTCCCTTCGGAATCTCTATAAGTGCGTAAACAACCTCTGGAACCTTCGGTCCGGGCTCAAGCTCGTGGAACGGGTTCATCTCTAATCACCTCTTACCTCCTTAAGAACATCTAGCTTAGGCTCTCGAATAGGTCTTTTAAAGTTGTTGGTTAGGGAAACGAGAAAAGCAGGAAAAGACTCTCTAATTGATCCCCTCAGGTAGGGGCCTTCCGCACTGCTTGATGTTCATCTGGAGCCCAGTTGAATGGTAGCCCCGCGGGGATTCGAACCCCGGTCGCGGGATCCAGAGTCCCGCATGCTTGGCCGCTACACCACGGGGCTATGCCCGTTGATAGGTTCAAGGTGGGATTTATAAATTTTATCCTTCCAGCCCCCATAAGGTCTCATCAAAGTTTGGCGAGTCCCCCTAATCTAAAGCTCTTTGAGAGCGTTTGCAATCTCAAGCGCCACCGGACGCCTTCCCGATAGAACCCCACAAAAGAGCACCTCGAAAAAGAAACCCCTCCCTGTCAAATGGTGTTTTAGAAACACACTCCCTTCCACCATCCGTCAAGGACGTTCGAACGATAGTGAGAACGGCGCTTGCGCAGGAAGCTTTTGGAAAAGCTTCACCAAAGAAACTTTGCTGGGCAAAGTTTCATCAAAGTTGTGATTCTTTTAGCAGAGTCACTTTGAGAGTGTTTGCGCTTTTAATGGACTCGTGTAAAATGCGAATTCTTAGATTTTAGAAGCTTTCTCACGTGGGTTTACTTTTTCCCGCGCTCCAAAGGAGCGCTTCTTAGAGAAACCTCTCCCAGAGGGTTCCTCGAAAAGAATTCTTTGAGAGTACTATCATTTGAAAGCGCAAACTCCTTAGAATTACCTTTTAGACAAGAATCACAAACCTTGGTCAAACTTCGCGCAGATAAAGTTTGGGGGTGTGGGGGCGAAGCCCCCACTCCGGGGGTTTGAGAGTACAGAGAGATAAGGGGGCGGAGCCCCCTTGTCTTTCGTATGGCGGGCCCGGCGGGATTCGAACCCGCGACTACCGGCTCCGAAGGCCGGCGCCATATCCCCTAGGCCACGGGCCCTCGGAACCGTTTTAAGGTGACCCAAAATAAAGCTTGCGGTGAAAGGTCATGCTACTCCCGGACTGGAAGATCGAAAAGGAGATACTAATCGAGCCTTTCTCAAAGGAATCGCTTCAACCCGCAGGATACGACCTCAGAGTCGGAAAGGAGGCGTACCTTGACGGAAAGCTGGTGGACGTTGAAAAGGAAGGAAAAATCACGATCCCACCAAAGAAGCACGCCCTAATTTTGACCCTTGAAAGGGTAAGGCTTCCCGATGATGTAATGGGCGACATGAAGATCCGGAGTAGCTTAGCGAGGGAAGGAATCCTCGGCTCCTTTGCCTGGGTCGATCCAGGATGGGACGGAAACCTGACACTCATGCTGTTCAATACCTCAGACGAACCAGTGACGCTGAGATACGGAGAGAGGTTCGTTCAAATAGTGTTTATCAGGCTTGAAGGGCCGGCAAAAAATCCATACCGAGGGAATTATCAGGGCAGCAGGAGAATAACGCTCTCAAAGAGGAGAATGTAAAGAAAATAGAAGGGTTCAGCCGAAGAGAGCGCTGAGACCGGCGAGAGCTTCCTCTTCCTTGACTTCTTCCTCCTCTTCTTCCTTTTCCTCCTCTTGGGCCTGCTCGGTACCGCCCTCGGCCGGAGCCGGAGCAGCGGCAACGGCGACCGGGGCGGCAACCGGCATGGCGGCCTTCTCAATGACCTCGTCGATGTTCACACCCTCAAGGGCGGCAACGAGAGCCTTTATCCTAGCCTCGTCCGGGGTAACACCAGCGGCCTCAAGGACAGCCTTGAGGTTCCCCTCGGTTATCTCCTTACCAGCGGCGTGGAGCAGCAGAGCGGCATACACGTACTCCATTTTTCGCACCTCCAATCATCTTCATTTTTTCATTCATTTCACGTGGATACATCGGATACGAGGGAAATTGAAAGTTCAGCCGAAGAGGGCGCTCAGTCCAGCGAGCGCCTCCTCCTCGGATGCCTCCTCTTCTTCCTCTTCCTCCTCGGTCTCCTCAACCTTCTCTTCGGTTGGCTGAGGAGCCGCGGCAACGGCCACTTGAGCCTGAGCGTTTAAAAGTTCTTTGGTCTTCTCATCGAGTAGGTCCTCAGGCAACTGCTGTGCTATGAGCAGGACAGCACGGATAGCCCTGCCAAAGATGTCCTCAATGGTTTCCTTCGTTACGTAACCTGCCTCAACTGCAACGTTCTTGGCCCCAATGTAGGCCTTCTGGATGATGGCCTCGATAGTCTGCTTGGTCGGATAGGCGGTGTTAACCGACAGGTTGAAGGCGTGCATGTATGCCTTCTGGAGCATGTTGATGTATTCCTGCTCGTCTATTGCAAGGACGTCAGGAGTGTAGATAATACCGTCCTCGTAGGCAGCGAGGAGGTTGAGGCCGACCTCGAGGGGCTCAATACCAAGGGCGTTAAGGATTCTCGCGAGCTGTTCGGTTATGACCTCACCAGCCTTAAGGACGGTGTGATCCTTCTGGATGCTGACCTTGCCTTTTTCAATCTTCGCCGGGATCCCAAGGGCCTGCATCTCACCGACGAGCGGGCCCGGTGGGATTGGAGTTGGACCGGCTGGGATAACCACGTCCTTAGGAACTACGGCTCCAGGCTTGGCTGGAGCTGGAGTCTTGCTCTCCTCAAGGAACTTGTAGAGCTTGAAGGGGTTCATCTCTGTGGCGAGTATAGCGGCACCGCCCTGAATGTAGTCAACGAGCTTCTCTAGTTCAGGTTGGTTGAGCTCCTGAGCGGCCCTCTTTATTGCCAGCTCGATGAGGGTGTTCCTGCTGACCCTGAGAAGGGCCTTCCCGCGGAGCTTGTCACGCATCTTGCTGAGCGGATAAGCCGGGACACCGGCCACGTCAACGAGGGCAATCACTGGATAGCTCTTGATTATCCTAGTGAGCTCCTCAACTTCCTTCTTCTTCCACTCGGCTACATGGGCCATTCTCCTCACCTCTCAACTTTAACGGCCGGGCCCATGGTTGTCTTCACGTACACTGACTTCACCTGGCTCTCGCCGCGCTCAAGCTTATTGATGATAGCATTGAGCACAGCCTCGGCGTTCTCCGCTAACTTTTCATCGTCCATGTCTTCAGTCCCTATCGGGGCATGCACCACGGGATTGTTCTTGAGCTGTATCCTTACTGTCTTCTTGAGCTTCTCCACTATCGGCTCAAGGTTTGTCATCGTCGGTGGAACGACCTGTGGCATCTTGTTCCTTGGACCGAGGTACCTACCGAGGTACCTACCGATCTTTGGCATCAGCGGCGCTGCGGCTATGAAGAAGTCATATTTCTTCGCAAGCTTTCTCGCTTCCCTCGGGCTCTTCGCAAGCTCTTCAAGCTGTTCTCCACTAATCACATCAAGCCCGAGCTTTTTAGCCGCCTCGGCAACGGCACCATCAGCGATGACCGCGATCTTTGGTTCCTTCCCACGACCGTGAGGCAGCACAACCTCAAGCTTAAACCTATTCTCCGGCTTGCGGAGGTCGATATCCTTGAGGTTGACTGCCACCTCGACGGTCTGTGTGAAGTTACGCGGCTTAGCCCGGGCCTTCGCCTCCTTCACCGCTTCCACGAGTTTCTGCCTGTCGAAGGCCATCTACAGCCCTCCCTTTCTTTTTTGATTTGAACCGAAAAAGTCAAAGATGGCTAAAAGGAGGGATTTTTAAAGTTTTCCCTCACTCCTCGGCTTTCTCAAAAAGCTCATCATAAAGGCCTTCGTCAATCTCCCTCTGAACTTCCCTGGGATCCTTGCCCTCGACCGTTACGCCCATGCTGAGTGCAGTGCCAATGACCTCTTTAGCAGCAGCCTTGAGAGTTGGCGCGAGCATCTGGTCGATCTTCATCTTGGCTATCTTGATGACCTGCTCCATTGTGAGGTTTCCGACAGGAGTGTGACCGGCCTCACTTGAGCCCTTCGGAATTCCAAGTTCCTTCTTGATGAGCTGGCTGGTTGGCGGGATACCGACCTCAATCCTGAAGGTCTTCTTCCTTGGATCCTCAACGATGATCTTGACCGGAACCTGCATTCCCTCGAATTCCTTGGTGGCCTTGTTTATCTCGTCAACGACCTGCTTAACGTTCAGTCCAAGTGGACCGATAGCCGGACCGAGTGGGGGCCCAGGAGTAGCTTTTCCACCCTCAACGAGGACTTCAACGACCTGTGGCATCTTTCTCACCTCTCAATCCGTAAACCGTTCACTCCTTTTGGTGCTTGCTTATAAGCCTAACGTATTCTCCCCTGACCGTCACGGGGATTGGAACTATGGCACCGATGAGCTCAACGACGATCTCATCCTTGCTCTCATCAACCCTAATGACCTTGGCCTTCTCTCCCTTGAACGGGCCGGAGATGAGCTCAACTATGTCTCCAGGCTCAAAGCCGCTCACAGCTGGCTTTTCCTCAAGGAAGTGCTCAATCTCCTCGAACTTCACCACCCCAGGCAATGTCCCCCTAGCGTGTCTGATACCCTTTATTGCCTCGTCTACGGCACTTTTGTCTGGGGCCTCAACAAAGATGTAGCCCTTAACCTTGCTAGGGGCGAGTATGGAATAAACCGGGAGGTTGTACGTTTTAACCTTACTGTAAATTAGCTTCGCTGTAGTTTCCTCCTGACCGACGGTGACCCTCACTGTGAATATCTTGCCCTCACTCATGGGAACCACCATCAGAGACCTGTGCCCGTTATCAGGTAGCCAATTACTGTTATAAGCAGTCCGATTAATCCAATTATTACCATTCCAAGCCCAGTTATCTTTGCCGCGAGCTTGTACTCTTTCCAGCTCGGTTTTTTAGTTACGAGGAGAACCCTTCTTGACTCTGAAAGGAAGTTCCTGATCTTTTCACCGTAGTTTCCGCTCATGATGAACACCCCTACCCCGCTTGCTTAAGGCGAGAGTAAAAGGGAATAAAAAGGTAACGGTTTCAGAACTCCTCAAGGTCAAGTCTTACCGTGCGCCGCTCTTCCTCAGTGTGAGATTGTGTTTCCTCCTCAGTGACAGCGTATGGTGAGCTAACGCCGGTGACAACGAGGAGAACCCTTATCAGTTTATCGAGTTCTTCGTCAAGCTGTATACCCCAGATCACCTGCGCCTCAGGGTCGAGCTTGCTGGTGACGAGCTCTATAATCTGCTGGGCCTCCTCAAGCTTGACGTCACTTCCACTGATGCTTATCAAGGCCCCCTTGGCACCGCTGATGTCAACGTCGAGGAGCGGGCTGTTCAAAGCCTGCTGTGCTGCCTCCAAAGCGCGCTTCTCGCTGTCGCTCTCACCTATACCGATCATTGCAACGCCACCGTCCTTCATGACTGCTCTAACGTCGTTGAAGTCTAGGTTGACGAGGCCGGGCTTTGTGATGAGCTCGGTTATGCCCTTGACGGCCTGCACGAGTATCTCGTCCGCAACTTTAAAGGCCATGTGAATCGGCAGGTTCGGGGCAACTTCCATGAGCTTGTCGTTCGGGATAACTATGACCGTGTCGCTGGCTTTCCTGAGCCTCTCAAGACCGTACTCAGCGTTCTTGATGCGTCTTATGCCCTCCACTGTGAAGGGCAGGGTTACAACCGAGACAGTTAAGGCACCCATCTTCTTTGCCATCTCAGCTATGACAGGGGCTGCGCCGGTGCCAGTACCACCACCGAGACCACAGGTGACGAAGACCATGTCCGCTCCTTCAAGGGCTTCCCTGATTTCCCTTTCACTCTCCTTGGCGGCCTCTTCTCCGATTTTGGGGTTGTTTCCAGCGCCAAGACCGCGGGTAAGCTCCTTTCCTATGAGTATCTTTTTGTGGGCCCTGATCTTGAGAAGATCCTGGGCATCGGTATTAACGGCTATGATCTTTGCACCCTGAATACCAACCTGCATCATCCTGTTAATAGTGTTACACCCAGCACCACCAACACCGACAACGTATATCTTCGCCTGGATCTGCTCAAGAATCTTCCTGAGCTCCTCATCGACGTCGCTCTGAACCTCAACCTGGGGCTCAGTCTTTGACTGAACGGAAGCGGCAGTTTTATCGAGAGCGTCTTCAATTAGCTTCAACATCTTCCGACCCTCCGGGTGTAATTTAACGCCTGCAAGTAAATGCAGGTTGCAAGTATATAAACCTTAGCTACACGGATAGTTAAGGATAGCTAAATGAATGCTGGGTTATATTGATCCCGAAGTCTTTAAACCTTTCGTCATTTATCAGTCTCTGATTAATTCAAGCTCAAGTTTCTCGGCTAAATCCCTGGCAGTCTTTCTCATATCTCCCTTGGTTCCCTTCCAGTCCACGTATATCGCCTCAACATTCCCAAATGTTCGCTCAATTGCTTTCACCAGCATATCCTCGCCAACGGGCTGTGCGTACTTGGGAAGTATGTGTCCGAACGCCAGCTCACTCTCAAGCGCACGTTTTGTCTGTTTGGGTGCGTAGTGGCCGCCACCTATTCCCAGTGCAGGTTTAAAGTCGTGCTTCTTATCGGCGTTCTCTAGGATGTATACTATGGTCTCCGCTAGTATTTCGCCCGCATGCTCGTTTGTCCATTCCTCTTCACTTGAGCCGATTTCTATGAAAAGACTGGGAACGTCGAGCTCGCTCGGCCCGTGATGTGTCGCTTCGTAGCAGACGGTCCACCCAAGGTCGTTGAGCTCGTTGAGCTTAAGAAGAGCGAGTTTCATGGCCACGGGGTGAGCAACTGCCAGCGATTTATCTTTGCCTCCATAGAGGGCCTTGTCCCAGTTTCCGGTGACGTGCGTTGTCAGGGCGGGCATTTTTGCCTTGCTTGAGTGACGGGAAGCGAAGACTATCAGCTCCGGAACAACTCCCAGCTGTGACTCAATGGCAGAATCAAGGTTGTCGTAGTATATCATTTCCTCGTTGGTCGTCAGCAGGAGCACGTCCCCCCTCTTGAAAACGATGTTTCCATCAAAGAGGGCCTCGGTCTCAGTGAACCCAAAGTTTTCTATTAGTTTCTGTTTGATGTTCATTGAGGCGGGATCAACTTTCGTAGTCATTACGACTTTCATTGTCAACCCCCAGGGTGATTTCAGGTTGGACTTATAAGGTTACAACTCAGCTCAGAGCCATGTTTATTATCGTTTCTCCTATATTCTCAAGATATTCAAGGATCCTGCGGTAGCTCTCCTTCGCGGGGGATTCCTTAGAGTCGATGCCCCTTATCTCTTCCTTAAGGCGTAGCATGAGCTCATCAATTTTCTTAAGGTTTCTGTCGGATATTCTGTCGAAAACTTCGGTAAAGAGGGATTTAAGAGTTGAAAAGTCAAGGGGCTCTGGAACCTCGGAGATCCGGATTATGTGATCCCCTATGCGCTCAATGTGGCGAACTATGAAGAGGACCCCTATAAGATCGAAGTATCTCCTTATTATTCCGCTCTCCTCAGTAACTGTACGTTGTGAAAGAAGCCGGTTTACCGTTCTAATAGTTAGGAAATAAAATCTATCTAGCTCGTTTTCAAGGTCATTAAGATCCCTTATGATCTCAGTTTCATTAGGAGGATTATTCACAAGCAGTTCAAGATCCCCCAGCATCGATATAACTATCGACTTAATCCTCATTAATATCTCAGATAGGTTTACTTCCTTCTCATCAAGAAGGCTCTTGGCTATTATTCTCGTGGGCTCGTCGAGTATTATCTCAACGCCAGGCAGACTCTGAAGGATCTTCCTTATCTTTACTTTGTAGAAGGGCATCTCCTCGGAAAAAACTATCTCAAACGTGTCGTACCCCTGGATGTAAGCAGATATGACAAGCCTGACCGCCATGTCAGGGGAATAATCTTTTGAGACTTCAAGCCTTATCTTCTCGCTGGTCTCCCTAGGCTCCCGAGGGAATATCGTGATGCTCCCGTCGGGATTTAGCACCATTGGCACTATATCGCCCTGCTTTAGATTGTTCTCAATCACCCACTTCTTGGGCAGGGAAACTATGTATGAACTCCTACCAGTAAACTGTATCTTCCGAAACTCCATACCACATCCCAATGGCTATAGAGTTTAGGGGATTAAATATATTCCGGTAAACTGGTAAAAGGGAAAATAGAGGTCAGCCAATCCAAGGGTCTCTGGATGCGGGAACTCAGCCATTCCCCTGCACTTCTGGATGGAGGAGTTTCACAAGTGCTTGAAGGCCTCTAATAATCCTTGGACTGGGATGAATCAAATCATTCTCGTTTTCGACCATGTATATCCTGCCGCTATTTGCTGCTGAAGTGCCGGCAAACTTCTCGTAAGCCTCCTCAAGAGTCATACCACAGTGGGGAGTGAGGATTATGACCTCCGGGTCTCTCGCAAGAACCTGCTCCATGCTGACGGTCGACCACCCACTCGTGTCGTTGAAAATGTTGCTCCCACCGGCAAGGTATATGAGATCGCTGATGAAAGTATCGCCGCCGGCAGTCATTAATGGATCCCTCCACACAACATAGAACACTCTAACACGCTTAGAACCAGAGACAGACGAGCTTATCTCTCTTAGCTGAGCCTCAAACTGAGAGGAAACTTCCTTAGCCTTGTCCTCAATGTTAAAGACCTTGCCAAGGAGCTCCAACGCACGTGGAATGTCTTCCATGCTGTGGGGATCTATTATTATGACTGGAGCGATTTTTTCAAGTTGGTCAAGGATCGAAAGAGAGTAGCTGTCCGCTATTATGAGGTCTGGGCTTAAATTGGCTATGAGCTCAAGGTTGGCGTACTTACCATAACCGCCTATCCGGGTTACGTTAGCTACTTCTGGAGGAAAGTCGTCAAACTTGGTAACCCCAACAACTCTGTCAAAGAGGCCAAGGTAGTAGAGGTCCTCAGTGAGGAACGGCGCAAGGGTAACAACGCGTTCTGGTTCTTTTTCTATCGTGATAGTTCTGTTCGCGAAGTCCTTGACAGTTACCGGGTAGTAGGGAGTTTCAGTCTGAGTCTTCTGAGGAGTGGTCGTTGTAGTGGCCGGAATTGATGTCGTTGAACTCACAGAAGAAGTCGTGGAAGACTCCGTAGGAGTTATTGAAGATGTCGTGAGACTCGGTCCAGTGCTAGAGGTCGTAGATGGCGCAGAGCTGGTGGAGGATGTTCCCGAGCTACTGATACATCCTAAAGCAACCACAGAGCTCATAAGGAGAAAGATTAGGATCAAAACTTTCGCCTTTTTCATGCCCATCACCTGGATTAATTGTCCAAAGTAAAAGAAGGCGGAGGAGTATATAAGGTTATTGGATAAAAGATCCGATAGAAGGAACCGAATTGGTAAGAAATGAAGTGATGCTATTAAGAATGGTGGGGCCGCCGAGATTTGAACTCGGGTCTCCGGCTCCCGAAGCCGGAAGGATAGACCAAGCTACCCCACGGCCCCCCCAAGAAACTGGAGCCCCGGGCGGGGTTTGAACCCGCGACCTGCCGCTTACCAAGCGGCCGCTCCACCAGGCTGAGCCACCGGGGCGTCGATGATACGATGAAGTCCAGCATTTATAAATTTTTCTCTTCCCGAACTTTCTCAACGAGCTCCTCAAGAACATCCTTGAACTTGGCTGCATCTATCCATTTGATTCCCATTTTCTGGGCCCACGTGAGTATACCCACATCCGCGGAAACTATGATCGCATCGAGTTCCTTTGCTAATAAAATTAGCTCAAAGTCCTCTTTACTATCCACAATCCCCTCCCTCAGGGCCTTACGGTAGTTCCTTCTGAGCTTCTGGATTATCCTGTCCACGCTATCGCTCTCGATAACGCTCTCCCTCACGGCCTTTTCCGCCACTCGAAGGCCCTTATCTATTCTTCTCCTTATATCATCAATGAGTTCATATACAACGAAAGCGGGGATTTTTATGTCATGAACGTTAGGGGGCTTCTTTATAATGTAAAGCTCAAGCTCCGGAAACACGTCCTCCTCAACAAAGTTTAGTACCTCCCGGTATATCCCGGGCGGCATGTAAAACTCGACCTTGCCGAAGAGGGCCTTGGCGTACTCAAGGAATGACTTTACGGCCTCGGTCGGAGTCGAACCAAAGGCAGAACGGATGTCAGGGTTGACGAAAATACTGGTATCCAGTACAAATTTCATATTTACCCCCCAATAGGATACGCCAACCAGCTTAAAAACGATTGCGTGTGACCAAAGGGTTTAATAGAAAAGCCAACTAAATATCATTATTGAGGGGATAACTAACAAGGGGGTGAGAGCATGAGGCGTGCCCAAGCCGCCATAGAGTACTTGATGATGCTTGCAGTAGCTCTCATGATAGTCGCAATAGTGATACAGTACGTTAGGCAGACCGCAGAGGAAGCCGGCAAAACCATCAACGAGTCCTCAAAAACCATCTCCGAGTACCTACAAAAAGAATTGAGTGAGGTGAATAGCAGTTAAACTACAGCTCGATCTTTTTTATTCCATAAATTCACGCGTGGTATTTCTCTATCCCCACCCTGATCACACGTAATCACCTATCTGGTGATTCACGGGTTCCTACTTCCCCCAATTCCGAAAACTTTATAATGGCGTTATACCTAAAATAAAGTGCAAAAAACTCCTGAACAACTAGACGGAGGTGTACGAAATGGCCGAGTTGCCGATTGCCCCGGTTGACAGGCTTATAAGGAAGGCCGGCGCCGCCCGCGTTAGTGAGGAAGCCGCCAAGGTTCTCGCCGAGCACCTTGAGGAGAAGGCCATAGAGATCGCCAAGAAGGCCGTCGAGCTCGCTCACCACGCCGGCAGGAAGACAGTCAAGGCCGAGGACATCAAGCTCGCCATCAGGAGCTGAAGGCCTTTTCTTGTTCTCTTTTACCAGAGTTTTATCCTTTTAACTGAAAGTTCCTCACCAGTTCTCAGAAGCACGAAACCAGCATCGTCCCACCGTGGAAACGTTGGTGAGCCAGGATTAAGCAAATAAACTCTCCTACCGTAGAGGCTGAAGGAGTCAAAGTAAAAGCGATGGGTATGACCAAAAATCAGCAGGTCAACATCCATATCAAGGGCTTTCAAAGTCAGAAACTGCGCGTTAAGGGAGAGGAGCTGGTGACCATGGATAATACCTATTCTAATCCCATCTGCCTCAACTATCTCTTCCTCAGGAAGGCTTAGATAATCAACGTTTCCTCGTACGGCTAAAACAGGGGCTATCTCTTCGAGTGTTTCTAGGACACTTGGAGCCGTCACATCCCCAGCATGAAGTATCAGGTCAGGCCTGGCACTTCTAATTTTCTCAATAAGAACAGAAGGGAGGGCCTTTGCCCTATCCCCCACGTGGGTGTCGCTGAGGACTGCGATCCTCAAAAAGAAACACCTCACAGCGGAACCTTGATGTTGAGCTTTTCAACGAGCTCCTTGTATCTGTTTCTAACCGTCACTTCAGTCACATGGGCGACCTCGGCGACCTCGCGCTGGGTTCTCTTTTCGCCCTCCAGGAGTGAAGCGACGTAGAGGGCAGCGGCCGCAAGTCCCGTTGGACCCTTTCCGCTCGTGATTCCCTTCTTTATGGCCTCCTGAAGGATTTCCTTGGCACGTTGTTTCGTTCTGGCACTCACACCGAGGGCATCCCCAAAACGATCAACGTAGTCTATCGGGCTCGTTGGACGAAGGTTCAGCCCAAGACCCCTCGCCATGAAACGGTAGCTCCTTCCTATCTCCTTCTTGCTGACCTTTGATACTCTCGCTATTTCATCAAGGGTTCTCGGAATGCCCTCCATCCGGCAGGCCGCGTACAGAGCAGCCGAAACCATGCCTTCTATTGAACGCCCACGGATGAGCTTTTTCATGACAGCTTTGCGATAAAGGGCAGCTGCTGCCTCCTTGACACGCCTTGGCAGCCTCATCTGAGCCGCCATTCTGTCGAGCTCGCTCAATGCAAAGGCGAGGTTCCTCTCCGCGGCATCGTTTATCCTCATCCTCCTCTGCCACATACGTAGCCTTCTGAGTTTACTCCGATACATTCCCGTTATCTGATTTCCGTGGATATCTTTATCGCGCCAGTCTATATCGGTTGATAGGCCCTTGTCATGAATCAGAAGGGTCATCGGCGCCCCGGTTCTTGCCCTCTTGATCCTCTGATCGGGATCAAAGGCCCTCCACTCCGGGCCCTCATCAACAACGTTTTCCTCAAGCACGTAGCCACAGACCTTGCACACGAGTTCTCCACGGCTCCTATCAAAGAAAAATTCAGTTGAGCCACAAACAGGACATACTTTCTTCTCGGCCAAAAGTTCTCACCCCCTTTTTGTGGGGGCGGGGCGTCTTGCATGGCGCCGCTTTTTGGATGGAGCTCCCTTCCTATTTCCTCGGGCCTTGTTATCAGCCCTGTTATCAACGTACAGAACAGAACCCACGTAGCTTTCGGGCTTCTTTACTCTGGGTTTTACTGCCACAAAAGGCGCTTTTACGGGACCAAAAACATCCTTGACAACACCAACAAAGGTGAGGTCCTTGTCAACGACGCGATCGTTCAGATTGGGTATCCAATTTGTTCTGACTATCAGAAACCCCTGCTTCGCATAGTGAGAAACTTTCCCAAGCCGCTTCATAGCCCCACCCCAAAAGGCCATCTCCTTTTAAGTTTTTCGCTTGATTAACTTATAAACTTTTCTATCATATCCGAAAGGCTTTTATGTTATGGATACAACATAAGGGATTTTGCACTTCTCTCCAAGGAACACTATGATCAACCTATTTTAACAAAAAAATGTCAAAAAAAGGTTTAAAAAACACTTTTTTAAGCATAAACCAGCCAATAGGGGGTGATCGAATGAAAGCCCTTGAGCGATATTTTGAATTCGAGAAGTATGGCACAGACATGAAGACCGAAGTGCTCGCTGGAATTACAACTTTCATGACGATGGCGTACATCCTCTTTGTTAATCCGGCGATACTGAGCAGTGCCATGGGAAAAGAAGCCTTCAACTCGCTCGTTGCAGTAACGGCGCTCTCAGCGGGCATAACGACGATCATTATGGGTCTCTACGCCAAAAAGCCATTCGCCCTTGCCCCCGGAATGGGATTGAACGCCTACTTTGCATACACGGTCGCCCCGAAGTACGGCTGGAAGGTAGCCCTTGCGGCGGTCTTCGTCGAGGGCATAATATTCATAATACTGAGTGTAACCAAGGTAAGGAGCGCCATAATACACGCCATACCCCTGAGCCAGAAGTACGCGGTTGGAGCCGGCATTGGCCTGTTTTTAACGTTCATAGCACTCAACGACATGGGGCTCCTCACGGCCACCACAAAAGATGGTGTGTTGGCCTTAACGGGCTTGAACGCTTCAGTGCTGGCAACTAAACAGGGAATGCTGTTCTTCTTTGGCCTCCTGCTCGCCGGAATACTGATATCCCTTCGCGTTAAAGGTGCACTACTGATATCAATCCTCACAACAAGTATAATTGGATGGATTACGGGCGCGGCACCATGGCCCGAAAAGCTTTTCTCAACCCCGGACATAAGCTATACCTTCATGCAGATGGATCTCCGCGGTCTCTTCAATGTCGGAGCCCTCGGTGTCGTCTTCGCGTTCTTCATGGTCGACTTCTTTGACACCCTTGGAACCGTCACAGGGCTCAGCGCAAAGGCAGGGTTCCTAACTGAAGATGGAAAGGTTCCCGATGCAGATAAGGTTCTCCTGACAGATGCCATAGGAACCACACTTGGAGCTGTACTAGGAACCTCCACAGTTACAACGTACATTGAAAGTGCGGCCGGCATAGAAGAGGGCGGAAGGACGGGGATGACGGCCCTCGTTACGGGTCTGCTCTTCCTCGGAATAGGCCTGTTTATAGCCCCACTAGCAAGAGCAATTCCAACGTTCGCCACGGCCCCTGCGCTCATTATAGTGGGTTACTACATGCTCAGTGCAATAAAGGAGGTCGACTTCTCAGACCCCACGGAAGCAATCCCGGCGTTCCTAGTGCTCATAACGATACCATTTACCTACTCCGTAGCCGACGGTATAGGCATGGGGTTCATAAGTTACACGGTACTCAAAGTCTTCAACGGACGCTGGAGAGAAGTGCACCCGCTCATGTACGTCCTTACACTGGTTTTCATAGTGTATTTTGCCTACCTTGCGGGGGTCTTTTGAATTCGTTCTTTAGATATCATTCCTCTTTCTTCCTTTTGGTAAACTGTTTTATGGCGTAGGGACACTGCTCACGTATGAACTGAGCAAACTCCTTCATTCTCTGCACGGTCTCCTCGTGAACGTAGTGTTCAAACTGACAGGCGTCCGCTTCAGCTATCTCGGGAGGAATTCCAAGGATTTCCACAAAGAACTCCGTTAGAAACTTGTGCTTTTCATAAATCTTCTCAGCTATCCTCTTCCCCTCTTCAGTTAGGAGGATTCTGTCGTACTTTTCGTATTCAACCAAACCCTTACTGCTCAGCTTTTTGAGGGCATCAATGACACTGGGGGGCCTAACTTTCATGCGCTTAGCGATATCCTTGACACGGATTACACCTTTGTTCTTGTAAAGGAGGTACATGGTCTCAAGGTACTCCTCCTCACGCTTGCTGACCTCCAACATCCTCACCTGAGTTAGGATAACCAAAAATGTTTAAGTAGTTTTCGGGAATAACTTAGAATTCAGGGAACCACCTCAATCTCTACGGGCTCTCCAGAGCTCAAAAATGCCCGAACATCGGCAGGGGTAAAGGGATAGCAGAGGATAATGTGAATTCCCCCGAACTTTGAAAAGAACCATAAATCCTGCTGAGATGGCCGGCATATATGGTCAGGATGGGAGTGGACGCTCCCTTTAATGTCATCTTCCAGAGGGAGCATCCACGTATTGAAAAAGACTGAAGTTCTCCCAAAATGGCCGGCCGGCGCTATGAGAACTTCCTCGAAAACACCATTACGCTCACGTAGAAAGCCCGCGAATTCGTTCGGATAAAAGCTCCTTGCGAGCTCCAAAAGGTATTCCATGAGCTCTTTCCTGACTCTAACTTTGTCTATCAACTTCTGCCCTCCAAAAAATTAAATAGAAATCAAAGTACTGCTACGCCCTCTATCTCAACCTCAACGCCCTTTGGCAAGTTTGAAACCTCAACGACCGCCCTTGCAGGCTTTGACTCGTTAAAGAACTCCGAGTAAACCTCGTTAAACTCCCCGTATTTGCTCATGTCCCTTAGATAAACAGTCACCTTAACCACGTTCTCTACGCTACCCCCTGCAGCCTCAACGACTGAGAGAAAGTTTTTAATTGCCTGTCTCGCCATCTCCTTGAACGTTCCCTGGACTAACTCACCCGTCTCAGGGTTGAGTGGTATCTGGCCCGAAACAAAAAGGAGCTTGCCCGAGGCAATAACGCCCGGGCTGTAGGGACCTATTGGGGAAACTCCTTTTGGAAACACAAGCTCCTTCTCCATGGCAATCACCTCAGCGAAGCGAAGACTCCTCATCCCACCGGTCGGGTGTCCTCGGCCTCATCACGGCTTCTTTTCAAGGTACTTCTCAAGGGTCTTAGCGGGGACATCCAGCGAAAGACCCACAAGCTCCAGGGCCTTCCTGAGGGCGTATATCCTCACATGCTCCTCAAAGCCAGGGAGAGCAAACCCCGAGGGCTGGAAGTTTAGGTACCTCTCGACGATGGAGGGAATTTCTGACTTCTTTACCTTTTTCTTGACCCCAAACCACGCCTCTATACCTTCAATGTCAATTCCCGCATAGGCTGGGAGTTTAAGCGTTACGGTCTCATTGATGCTAGCCAGCAGTCGGGCGATGTCCACGTTGGGCGTTGCCTCGTCTATTATGAGCCTCTTAACTACTATCCACCCGCCGTGTTTGGCAGTAAAGTTCACGTGATCCTCAGGGAATGGGAATACTATGTTTACGCCTTCCAGCGGGCCCTCGGGGTAGTCTATCCTGACGAACCTTGAGAGGGTAAACCTCACGAGCACCGCCCGGGCCACGTCAACGAGAAGCTTCTTGAGCTTCTTGTCCTCCTCAAAGATGAGGGCACTTAGTTTTCTTGAGGTACCGGGAGACTTAAGGGATACGACAACATCTTTGAGATCCCCATCAAACTCCTCGGCAAGGTCCATTATCCCCGCAATATTCATGGTGTCTGTCAAGTATTCCGGAATTTTGGAGTTCACAGTGTTCGCGACCTTGGCCAGAAACTGGGCAACCTTGGTACTATCACCTACATCAAGCAGCTTATCCGCCACCTTCCAATTTCCGTGCTTTGCAGTGAACATGATATGATCTTCAACTCCCTTCGCCATTTTCATCCCCATAAGCTAATGGCCTTGGGGTATTTATCTTTATCTTTGAAGATAAAGTTATAAGCCTACCTGAGTAGCACTGGCAGAGGCGAGAAAAGGGGATGCTCATGAGTGAGGAGGAAAACCCCCCAACCAACGGGACGCTGGATCTGGGAATAGATTTCAAAACAACCGAGGAGATTAAGGTTCCAGAGCGGCTAATAGATCAGGTTATCGGTCAGGAGCACGCGGTTGAAGTCATCAAAACAGCAGCTCGTCAGAGGAGGCACGTCCTCTTAATCGGAGAACCAGGAACGGGTAAATCAATGCTAGGCCAGGCGATGGCCGAGCTCCTCCCCACAGAAAATCTGGAAGACATCCTCGTCTTCCCAAACCCAGAAGACGAGAACATGCCCAAAATCAAGACGGTTCCAGCGTGCCAAGGAAGGAAGATAGTTCAGAAGTATCGCGAAAAGGCAAAGAGCCAGGAAAACCTAAAATCCTACCTGCTGCTAGCCATAACTTTCATGGTCATGATGTCCGTAATGCTCGATTACAGCACTCAGAACTTCCTCATGGGACTCTTCGTCATAATCCTCGCCATAATGGTTCTCTCAAACATGAGAATGAAAACCAGTGTCCTCGTCCCCAAGCTCCTCGTTGACAACTGCGGAAGGACTAAGGCGCCGTTCATTGACGCAACGGGCGCGCACGCGGGAGCTCTCCTTGGCGATGTGAGACACGACCCATTCCAGTGCTTTAGCGGAAACGAGAGCGTCGTTATACGAGAGAACGGCAAGGTAAGGACTGTAAAGCTTAAGGATTTCGTTGAGAATGCCCTGGAAAACCCATCGGGTGAGGGAACCGACGGAGACATCAGAGTGATCTACCGTGACTTCAGGAACGAGAACGTTGAGGTTCTCACAAGGGAGGGCTTCACAAAGCTCCTCTACGCCAACAAGAGGATAGGGAAGCAGAGGCTGAGGAGGATAGTCAACATCGAGAAGGACTACTGGCTCGCCCTGACGCCTGAGCATAAGGTTTACACCGCCAGTGGCCTCAAGGAAGTCGGGGAGCTTACCGAAGGGGACGAGCTCATTAGAGTTCCAGTTACCGTGCTCGACGAGTTTGACATAGCCAGAACCTACGGCGAGGAAGACAAAGTTAGGGACTACCTCCTCTGGAAGGAGCACAGCGAGAAAACCGGCCACGGCTATAAGAGGACCTCGAAGGAGCTTGGAGTAAAGGCGAGCACACTGCGCTGGTGGGAGAAGGGGGCGAAGCCAAAATCCCTCAGAATGGTGGAGGAGCTCAAGGAACTCAACCTTTTGCCCCTGAAGAGCGACGATGAAAGGCTTGAAAAAATTGCCCTCCTTATGGGGGCACTCTTCAGCGACGGCAACATTGACAGGAACCTCAACACGCTGAGCTTTGTCTCAAGCGAAAAGGAGGCCGTTGAAAGGTTCGTTGAAACCCTTAAGGAGCTCTTTGGCGAGTTCAACTACGAAATCAAGGAGAACCGCGAGGCAAGGGGTAGAAGCGTTCTCTTCAGGACGTGGGACAGAAGGGTTATAAGGTTCTTCGTGGCCCTCGGTGCCCCGGTTGGCAACAAGACGAAGGTCAAGCTTGAGCTCCCGTGGTGGGTCAAACTCAGGCCATCGCTGTTTTTGGCCTTCTTCGACGGCTTCTACAGCGGTGACGGCGGCGTTCCGAGGTTCGCCCACTACAAGGAAGGCATAAAGTTCAACGGGACGCTCGAAATAGCTCAACTAACCGATGAACTGGACAAAAAGCTTCCGTTCTTCGAGGAACTCGCGTGGCACCTCGGCCTCTTCGGAATAGATGCCAAGGTCAGGGTTGACGAAGCAAGGGGCAAGCACAAGGTCAGGCTCATCCTGTCGCAGTCCATAGACAACGTTCTGACTTTCCTTGAGTTCGTTCCGATAAGCCTCTCCCCAGCGAAGAGGGAGAAGTTCATCGCCGAGGTTGAAAAGTACCTCGCCAGCGCCGGGGACTCAAGGCACGCCGAGAGGCTTGAGGAGCTCAGGAAGTGGTTTGAGCGCGTGAAGAAAGGTGAAAGGAGAGCGTTCGTTGAGACATGGGAGGACGTTGAGGTAACCTACAACCTGACCACCGAGGAGGGCAACTTGGTAGCCAACGGGCTCTTCGTCAAGAACTCAGGCGGCCTCGGAACTCCGGCCCACGAGCGCGTTGAACCGGGAATGATACACCGCGCCCACAAGGGCGTCCTGTTCATAGACGAGATAGCAACGCTGAGCCTGAAGATGCAGCAGAGCCTGCTCACAGCTATGCAGGAGAAGAAGTTCCCAATAACCGGTCAGAGCGAGCTCTCGAGCGGTGCGATGGTAAGGACTGAGCCCGTCCCCTGTGACTTTATCCTCGTCGCCGCGGGAAATCTAGACACGATAGACAAGATGCACCCGGCTTTGCGCTCGAGAATCCGGGGATACGGTTACGAGGTCTACATGCGCACCACGATGCCAGACACCATCGAAAATAGACGCAAGCTAGTCCAGTTCGTCGCCCAAGAAGTTAAGCGCGACGGCAAGATCCCGCACTTCACGCGCGATGCGGTTGAGGAGATTGTAAGGGAGGCTCAGAAGAGGGCAGGTAGGAAAGGCCACTTAACTCTCCGCCTCCGCGATCTCGGCGGTGTGGTGAGGGCGGCCGGCGATATAGCTGTCAGAAAGGGCAAGAAATACGTGGAGAGGGAGGACGTCCTTGAGGCTCTGAAAATGGCAAAGCCCCTTGAGAAACAGCTCGCGGACTGGTACATCGAGAACAAGAAAGAATACCAGGTGATAAAGACCGAGGGCAGTGAGATAGGAAGGGTAAACGGGCTGGCAGTTATAGGAGAACAGAGCGGTATCGTGCTTCCGATAGAAGCGGTAGTTGCCCCCGCAGCAAGCAGAGAGGAGGGTAGAATAATCGTAACCGGAAAACTCGGCGAGATAGCAAAAGAAGCTGTGCAGAACGTTTCGGCGATAATCAAGCGCTACAAGGGAGAAGATATAAGCCGTTACGATATTCACGTCCAGTTCCTCCAGACCTACGAGGGTGTTGAAGGAGACTCCGCCAGCATAAGCGTCGCAACCGCCGTTATATCTGCTCTAGAAGAGATTCCGATAAGGCAGGACGTTGCAATGACCGGCTCGCTGAGCGTCCGCGGTGAGGTTCTGCCGATAGGAGGTGCAACTCCAAAGATCGAAGCGGCCATCGAGGCGGGTATAAAAACCGTCATAATTCCCAAGGCCAACGAGAAGGACGTCTTCCTGAGCAAGGATAAAGCAGAAAAAATACGGATAATTCCTGTTGAAACCATTGACGAAGTTCTCGAGATAGCCCTAGAGGACTCCGAGAAAAAGGAGGAGCTCCTAAAGAGGATTAGGAGCGCCCTACCTCTCACCAAGTCCTGACTTTCCTTTTTTCTAAACCCAAAACTTAAGACAAACTTTGCTTAGTAATTTAATCCTAGAAAATTGTTGAATCAGAATAATGACATTATAATACCGCAACATAAAGTAACAGGACTCGTCCCATAATAAGGGATTTAAACGATATAGGACATACATTATGTTGTATATTCAATGACCTCCCCACAAGATATTGAAAATTTTCCGAAAATCTTATAACCTCCGAAGGAGCTACAAAAATAATGAGTACTGGGGGTGTTGAGATGCCGAGAAAAGTTAAAATAGATCCCGTTGACCTCAAAATCGTCCGTCTTCTTTCTGAAAACGCTAGGCTGACGTACAAAGAACTGGCAGAAGCAATTGGGACAACCCGCCAGAGGATATCCAGAAGGATGAACAAGCTTGAAAAGATGGGCATAATCCAAAAATATACCGTCATACCTGACTACGAGACAATTGGATACTCCCACATAGTTCTTGGCATAACCCTAAAACCGGGTGCAAAGCTCGATGATGTTGTCAACATCCTCAAGAACAAAGAGCATGTCAAAATCATACAGAAAGCCATAGGCGCACACAATCTGGTTGTCCACGTAATAGCCCCAAAAGACATGAAAGATATTCAGTCAATTATTGAATCCATAACAAGCGATATTAAGGACATCGACCATCTAGACATAACGTTCATAACCGAAACCTGCAAGTTCCAAACATTCTGACTTTTCTCCATTCTAATCTAACCTTTCGCCAATAGCCGAGAGAAAGAGTAATAAACGGTGCCAATAACCTTCCGAAGGAGGACAAGCCAGGGGGCATAGAGATGTATGAAACACCGCTCACAGAAATCCTCATTGGGTTCATCATAGTAACCCTTAGTTTGGTTGTGTATTATACCGGGGCGCTCAACCTCAGCGGAACGCTCTCCGCAGCGATTCTTGGTCTCGCCGTAATTCATCTTGGTGGGGTTTACACATTCTCCGCCCTCCTTACGTTTCTCATAGCTGGTGTTGCAGCCACTAAACACCGCTTTGATGAAAAAGTGAAGAGGGGGTTCTCTTCGGCTGGAGAAAAAACCAGAAGTATAGGAAACGTCCTCGGGAACGGTCTTGCCGTCCTTATATTCCTCATTATCGAAGCCATCACAAAGCGGGACGTGTTCTGGGCGGCAACATTTTCGGCGATAGCGACAGTCAACGGGGACACCCTCGCCAGCGAACTTGGGAAGATCTATGGGAAGAAGCCAAGGCTCATCACAACTTTCAAGCCGGTGAAACCCGGAACAAATGGAGGTATCTCCCTCGCTGGAGAGCTCTTTGCCCTTCTCGGGGTTTTGATGATAGTGCCCTTTGCACTACCCCTAGCAAAGAACGATCTCCCGATGTTTCTCGCGATCATAACCGGTGGATTTCTTGGCGTGAACGTTGACAGCCTCATTGGTGCCACCCTTGAAAACAAAGGGCTCCTCGACAACAACGGCACCAATTTCCTAGCTTCTCTGATAGGTGGTTTCATCGGGGCGCTGGTGTTCCACCTGATAGGCGGATGATGACTACGGCGGATTCCTGAAACAATGAGGAGGACCTTAGGGTCTGACGCCACTCACTCCTCTTTTCTCAGGAACTCTTCATAAACCTCCCACAGAGCCACTAAAGCCGCTGGTATTCCATGCTCCGTTGCGAACGTCATGTAAGGGGCAAGATCGATAACGTAGTCAGCGAAGCGGAAAAGCCCCTTTGGAATGCCCTCCCTTGAACCGATGAACACGACGACCTCCTTGGCGTAATGAAGATCCTTTGCCAGCTTATCCTTGACCTCCGCCAGGGTGGGACCCTTGGGATCGGTGATTATCAGCAGCCTCTTTTTCCTCCTCTTGTCCCTAACGACCTGATAGAGATCCCAAACTGTGACTGGAACCTTTTCAACCTTCCATGGGTATGCATCTTTCTGTATCTGATAGCGACTTTCCTGGCCTACTTTAACTCCCTTGAGGAACTCCATGAGTTCATAGGCGTCCATCTTTTCTTTGGGAGCGATTATAAGCTCTTTAACCTCAAAGGCTTGTGCGGCCCTTCCAATCTTTTCCCCAAAGAGCCTGCACGCTTTGTAGTCCCCCCAATAAGGCATCTGGACAAGCGTGACCTTGGAGAAAAGCTTTCTCGCGTCTATTTTGTCGGGGGTGTATTTCCTGAACTCTTCACCGGGGATCACCGAAATGTACGCCCTGTCCCCTATTATCTCCACCTGAACAACCTTGTCTGGCCAGCTCAAGTTGACGTCGGCGTTGGTCAGCTCCTTTATCTTTGCCCCCAAGACCCTGTTGACGTCAATGCTTGAAAAGTCGTGCTTCCCGCGCCTCTTGGTCTTCACGGCATAGGTCTCATTTTCCCCTATAAGGGGGGCAATTTTCTCCGCACTCTCCGCTATCTTCTCAAGATTTGCCTCTGTCTCAACGATCACGGGGATCACGCGTTCCACTTCGGGGATCTGAAGTATCTTCTCAAGGGCATTCTCATCAGAACTCTCCACGATTATTAGACCGGAATAACCCATTGGGGACGCCCAGACGTTTGCATCGGGCAGTGCCTCGGATATGTAATTTGCCGCAACGCTCTCCATGCCCCTTTGGGTCTTGACTATGAACTTCGCTCCACTCATCTTTAACACCAACCATAGGTCAATCGGTGGGTTTATAGACCTTTGGAGGCATGAAATCTTTTTATAGAGGGAGATCAACTATGACCCAGAGGTGATATAGGGATGAAAGCTTACATAGCGGAGAACGTGCGGGGCATTTATGCCTTCGACGAGAGCGGGAAGCTCATCGCGAGCAAACCCTTCAGCGGAAAGCCTGAGGTAAGCCTCGACAGGCTTTTGAAGGGAGAACCGAGCGACGAGCTTTTAGTTCTCCTCGACGAGCTGAAGGGAGAGGGGTACGAAGAGTTCATCGTGGAGGACACCGAGCTGGGCAGGAAGCTTAAGGAGCTCGGCTACAACGCAACAGCGGAGTTCCCGAACATAGCTGGAGAAAAGTTGCGCTCAAGTCCAGAGGAGTTCCTCGGCGATAACTGGTTCGACGAGTACTACACCGTTGGCGTTGCATTAACGAGGCTCCGCATACAGGAGCAGAGCGGTGCGCGCGACAAGATGATCATACAGGCGATTGAGGCGCTCGATGACATCGACAAGGTCATTAACCTCCTCGTTTCGAGGCTGAGGGAATGGTACGGCCTCCACTTCCCCGAGCTGGACGAGATATTGCCCAAGCACCCGCAGTACGTTGCGTTCGTCAAGGAGATCGGCCCGAGGGAGAACGTAACGAGGGAGAAGCTTGAAAAGCTCGGCTTCTCGGAAGGCAAGGTTGAGAAGATCCTCAAAGCGGCCGAGAAGTCGATGGGAGCACCCCTCGGCAGGTTCGACAGCGAAATCATAAGGAAACTCGCGAACGAGATAAGCGACCTCTACAAGCTTAGGGAGCAGATCGAGGACTACCTCGAAACCGCGATGGACGAGGTGGCTCCGAACCTGAAGGCTCTGGTCGGTGCAAAGCTTGCCGCAAGGCTCATGAGCCTCGCTGGAGGCCTTAAGGAGCTTGCCATGATGCCGGCCTCGACCATCCAGGTGCTCGGTGCCGAGAAGGCCCTCTTCAGGCACCTCAGGACGGGTGCGAAGCCGCCCAAGCACGGTGTCATCTTTCAGTATCCGGCAATAAACCGCTCGCCGTGGTGGCAGAGGGGTAAGATTGCGAGGGCTTTAGCGGGCAAGCTGGCCATAGCGGCTCGTGTTGACTACTTCTCCGGCGAATACATAGGTGAGGAGCTGAAGAAGGAGCTTGAGCAGAGGATCAAGGAAATAAAGGAGAAGTACCCGAACCCGCCCAAGAGGAAGGCCAAGCCGGCCAAAAAGAAGAAGTTCAAGCCAAAGAAGAGCAAGAAGCACGAGAAGGGCAAAGGTAAGGGCAAACCCGATAAGAAGGGTAAGAAAAAGAAAAGCAAGAGGTGAGGTAGATGAAGGTTAAAAAGCACAGGTTCCCGGGCGTTTACATCGTCATCGATGACGACGGGAGCGAGAAGATAGCCACCAAGAATCTCGTCCCTGGCCAGAGGGTCTACGGTGAGCGCGTTGTCAAGTTCGAGGGAGAGGAATACAGGATTTGGAATCCAAGCAGGTCAAAGCTTGGAGCGGCAATACTCAACGGCCTCAAGAACTTTCCGATTAAGCCCGGCTCAACGGTGCTTTACCTCGGAATAGCGAGCGGAACAACCGCTTCCCACGTCAGCGACGTCGTTGGCTGGGAGGGCAAGATATTCGGCGTCGAGTTCTCGCCGAGGGTTCTCAGGGAGCTCGTTCCAATCGTTGAAGAGAGGAGGAATATCGTCCCGATACTCGGCGACGCGACCAAGCCCGAGGGCTACCGCGCCCTCGTTCCAAAGGTGGACGTCATCTTCGAGGACGTTGCCCAACCGACGCAGGCGAAAATCCTCATCGACAACGCCAAGGTGTTCCTCAAGAGGGGGGGCTACGGCATGATTTCGGTCAAGAGCAGGAGCATTGATGTCACGAAGGAACCAGAGGAAGTTTTCAAAGAAGTCGAGAGGGAGCTCGCGAGCTACTTTGAGGTCGTTGAGCGTCTTAGTTTGGAGCCCTACGAAAAGGACCACGCGCTGTTTGTAGTGAGGAAGCCTTGAGGTTTTTGAACTTTTGGGCTCTTTAAATTTTGAAAAGAGAAAGAGCATCACTCCCTTTTTGGCAAGTGTGGGGTTATCCAGCTCAAGAAGCCGTCCATGCTCCGTGTCTGTATGTACAGAGTCCCGGTGCCGTAGAACTCGGCAACAAGTCCTTCTCCGCTGAAGAGAGTGCTCTTCAGCCCGCCGACGCGCCTCACCGTGAAATCCAGTCCCTCGCTGAAGGCCACGAGATGTCCCGTATCTATGATAAAGTGCTCGTTGTGGAGTTCCTTCCTGACTATGGCTCCAAAGCTCGACAGGAACACCGTGCCCCTCCCGCTCATTTTGAGCAGGAAAAGGCCCTCTCTGCCGAAGAACGTTTTTGCACCGCCCCACTTAGTGTCTATGTCTATACCTTCACTGCTGGCGAGGAAAGCACCGCTCTGCGCATAGAGTGTTCCATCGAGCTCAAAAGCCTCGATGTCGCCTGGATACGGTGGGGCAAGTCCTATGGTTCCTGGCCCGCCCTCGGCGTGGAACGTGTTTATAAAGAAGCTCTCACCACCGAGCATTGAGCGCTTTAGAGCTCCGAAGATGCCGCCTTTTGCCTTCGTCTCAAGCTTGATTGTAGGACTCATATAGACCATAGCCCCGCTCTCCGCCTGAATGCTTTCTCCAGTTTCAAGCCTTACCTCTAACACCGAGAAGCTTGGCCGGTGTTTAATTTCATACTTCATGCAATCACCAGTTTTAATTCAATTTAGTGGTATATAGCGATTTCTATCGCCGATTGCCGAAAACCCCTTTCACTTTCACCGAAAGACTTTTATAATGCCTGCCTCAATCCCAGGCGAAGTTACGTTCAAGCGTTTGCAGGTGGTGCCCATGAGGAAACTTCTGAAGCCGAAGAGGGAAGTGGGTATCGTCGGCTACGGTGCCTACGTTCCAATGTATAGAATCAAAGCCGAGGAGATAGGGCGCATTTGGGGTGTTTCGAGCTTTCCAATTGAGGAGAAGGCCGTCCCGGGTCTCGATGAAGATGCCCTCACCATAGGGCTTGAAGCTGCAAGGAACGCCCTCAAGAGGGCTGGAATAGACCCGAAGCTTATAAGGGCAGTCTGGTTCGGAAGCGAGAGCAAGCCCTACGCGGTCAAGCCAACCGGAACAGTCATAGCCGAGGCGATTGGAGCCACCCCAGACGTCAGCGCCGCCGACTTCGAGTTCGCCTGTAAGGCCGGAACGGAAGCCCTGCAGACTGCCATCAGCTTCGTCGGTTCCGAGATGGTAGAGTACGCGATGGCCATCGGAGCGGACACAGCACAGGGAAGGCCCGGTGATCATCTTGAGTTCACTGCGGGAGCCGGGGGAGCAGCGTTCATACTCGGTCCGAAGAGCTCCGAAACAGTTGCCTACTTCGAAGGAAGCTACTCCTACGTTACTGACACGCCAGATTTCTGGAGAAGACAACACGAGCACTATCCGAGGCATGGAAACCGCTTTACCGGTGAGCCGGCCTACTTCCATCACATAATCAACGCGGCAAAAACGCTTATGGAGGAGCTCGGCCTCACCGCCAATGACTTCGACTACGCGGTCTTCCACCAGCCGAACGTCAAGTTCCCTCTTACAGTAGCCAAAATCCTCGGAATCCCGAAGGAGAAAGTCCTCCCCGGACTTCTCTCTGGAGTCATTGGAAACACATACAGCGGTGCCACGCTGATCGGCGTTTCGGCCGTCCTCGACATAGCCAAGCCCGGCGACAGGATCCTGTGGGTCTCCTTTGGTTCTGGAGCTGGAAGCGACGCCTTCAGCATTGTCGTTCAAGACGCAATAGAGGAGAAGCGCGACCTCGCGCCGAAGGTCAAGGACTACGTGAACAGGAAGAAGTACATCGACTACGCCCTCTACGCGAAGGCGAGGAGGAAGTACATCCTGTGAGGTGGTTGGGATGAGAAAGGCAGTTATAATCGGTGCCGGTATGACCCCAGTTGGGGAGCACTGGAAGCTCGGGCTTAGGGATCTCGCAGTGGATGCTCTCCTCAAGGCTATGGACGATGCGGGAGTTGACAAGGTTGACTCCCTCTACGTCGGAAACATGATATCCGGCCCCCTCGTGGAGCAGGAGAACCTCGGTGCGCTTATAGCCGACTGGGCAGGCCTCGGCAACATTCCTGCAGTTAAAATCGAGGCCGCCTGTGCCTCTGGTGGCGCCGCCGTTCAGGAGGGTGTTAAAGCGGTTCTCAGCGGACTGGAGGATGTCGTTGCCGTAGTTGGCGTTGAGAAGATGACAGATGCATGGCCGAGCGACACCACCAGATATTTGGCTTACGCCGCCGATGCCGAGTGGGAGCTCTTCCATGGGGCGAGTTTCGTCGCCTTAAACGCGCTCATCATGAGACACTACATGAAGACCTACGGTTACACCGAGGAGGATCTGGCTCTCTTCGCGGTTAACGCCCACGCAAACGGCGCCAAGAACCCTTACGCGATGTTCAAAAAGCCGATTAAGGTTGAGACCGTTCTTAAGAGCCCCTATATAGCTGACCCCATCAAGCTCTTTGACGCTTCACCAGTCTGCGACGGTGCCGCGGCGGTGATAATCACTACGCCCGAGAAGGCCAAGGAGCTCGGCGTCCCGAAGGAGAAGTGGGTCGAGGTTGCGGGAATGGGAAGGGCGATAGACACCATAAACCTCGCCAACAGGGAGGATTTACTCACCCTCAAGGCTGGAAAGATTGCCGCCGAGAGGGCCTACAAGATGGCCGGCGTTGAGCCAAAGGACATCGACTTCTTCGAGGTTCACGACGCCTTCACAATAATGGCCGCTTTAAGCTTGGAAGCCCTCGGCGTTGCTAAGAAAGGCGAAGGAGCGAAGCTTGCCAAGGAAGGACAGATAGCGATTGACGCTGACTACCCGATACAGACGATGGGCGGACTTAAGGCGAGGGGCCACCCGGTCGGAGCTACAGGAGTTTACCAGACCGTTGAAGCTGTTCTCCAGCTGCGCGGCGAGGCCCCAAACCAAGTTCCGGATGCGGAGATAGGCCTCACCCAGAACATTGGTGGAACCGGCTCGAACATAACCGTTAACATCTTCAGGAGGGTGTGAAAATGACCCGTCCGATGCAGGTTTCCCGCTACTGGAGGCACTTCCGCGAGAAGTACAGGCTAATAGGCGGAAAGTGCGAGAACGGCCATGTCTTCTTCCCTTACAGGCAAGTCTGTCCTGTCTGCGGTTCGAGGAACGTCGAGGAGTACGAGTTCAGCGGAAGGGGCAAAGTTCTGAGCTGGACGATAGTGAGGAACCCGCCGAGCGGATTCGAGTACTACAAGCCCTATCCACTCGCCCTCGTCCAACTTGAGGAAGGACCGATCGTTCTGGCCCAGCTCACGGACGTTGAACCGGAGGAAATCCACGAGGGCATGGAAGTAGAAGCTGTAACCAGAAAGGTCAGGGAGTTCGAGGAGGACGGAATAATCCTCTACGCCTACAAGTTCAGGCCCGTTTTGAGGTGATGGCAATTTTATTTGCCTTTTTTTCTAATCCAGCCCCCTCAGAGAGGAAGAACTGAAAAAGCTCCCAAAAAAGAATTGAGAAAGCTCTTTGGGATAGCCAGAGAGCTCCCTGAGTTCAAAGAAGAACGTGATGAGGGCTAAGCCCTCTCAATTTTCATCCTGTCCCCGTTCTCGAATTCCAGTTCGAGCTTCCCTTTCTCCATCTTGACTTTCACACCATCAACGACCGCTTCTATCTTTCCGTCCTTGGCCTCAACGCCGAGCATCTTAGCGACTTCTTCAACGCTCTTCAGCCTTCCGCTCATCGTAGTTTCGAGGGTCTCGCTTCCCTCTATCGTGACCCTGAGCTTGCCCTTTCCTTCCCTAATGAAGCTCTCCTCCCTCATGTTCTTCACCTTGTCTGGATCTGGGGGCTGAATGCATGGCATTTCAGCCACCAAAATTTACTTCTCCCCTTCCTTTATCACCTTTTCTGCCCGCTTGACCATCCTCACCCAGATGCCGTGCTTTCCGACCTCCTTAAAGCCGTACTCCTCGTAAAACCTCTTCGCTCTCTCGTTCTTCTCGCCGACCCAGAGCTCTATGTCCTTCCCCTTGAGGTACTCAAGGCACTTCTCCATGAGCTTATGCCCTATCCCGTGTCCCTGGTATCTTTTGTCAACCGCGAACTCGTGTATGGCCCCAACCGTTTTTCCCTCGTACCTGCTGTACCAGTCATCGTCGCAGACGATGAAGCCGACTATCTCGTCGCCGATTTTGGCAACGAAGAAGCCGTCCTTTGCCTTGCCCCAGCACCATCTCAAATACCTTTTCGCGTAGCTCTCCCCCTCACCGCCGTACTCGCGCATCCCCTCGTAGGCGTTCATGTAAATCTCCACCAGCCTCTCAAGCGTCTCCTGGTCGAGCCTCTGAAGTTTTTCTATCTTTACTTCTCCTTTCTCTGCCATCGGTTTAAATTGAGGGGTGAGTTTAAAAAGCCTAGCCCTAAGCCTTTAGTAGGGTAAGAAGGTGGTAGCTATGGGCAAGGCCAAGCCACAATACTGTGAGATCTGCGGGGCCCCAATAAAGGGTCCCGGCCACAGGATAAGGCTCGAAGGTGCTGAAGTTCTTGTCTGCGACCGCTGTTATGAGAAATACGGAAGGAAGAAGTCCGGCTTCAGCATAATGCCCACAGGAAGGGAGCCGAGAAGAAGACCGATTCCGGTCCCAAGGCCAAGGAGGGAGCCGAAACCCTACCGTGAGAGACCGCTTTACACAGAAGAAATCGTCGAGGACTTCGCCGAGAGGGTTTACAAAGCTATACAGAGGAGCGGTAAGAGCTACGAGGAGCTGTCACATGAGATTGGGCTTTCGGTGAACGACCTGAAGGCGATAGCGCACGGCTACCGCGAGCCAACACTCAAAGAAGCCCGGAAGCTTGAAAAGTACTTCAAGATAACGCTCGTCGAGATCAGT
>Ga0256842_1000681_pt1 | contig 29634 bp, 58 predicted proteins | sample 4559240metaG_FD_185973 | JGI IMG/M metagenome (GOLD analysis project Ga0256842, IMG submission 185973) | Hydrothermal vent microbial communities from Guaymas Basin, Mexico - 4559-240 | ecosystem: Environmental > Aquatic > Marine > Hydrothermal vents | place: Mexico: Guaymas Basin | collected... | reverse complement strand
AGGCTATTCTATGCCTCAATAACCAAATACTCTGGAACAGAAAAACTCGTCAGTATAACCATACATTTCAGCGACAACAACTACAAAGTATATGGATTCGACTATATTAACTGGAAACCCATAGACGCAGAACTACACAATAAAACAGACCTACTGCTAGAGAGAATAAGCAAATACATAGGCAGAAAAATAACTAAAACAATCAAAATAGTTTTTTCATCCTAACCTGTTTCGGGGAACAAACATGCTTGTTTACCGAGCTATGAGTAGGGAAGAATACAATATTCTTGTAGAGAAGGGTTTTGGGGCAACGTTTAGGAAGAGATGGAAATACTTCACACTAAATCCAGAATACATATACATAATATTCCATGAGCCAAACTATGGATTATGCCCAAAGATAAAATACCATGTAGCACTAAAGTTTAGATTCAGATTCACGAAACCCATTATATGGTTGATAAGAAACGACTTGATAAGGGTCTTCATGGAGAGGAAGAAATACGTAACCGTTGCTATGCGTAGAACAATACCCTACTACATAGAAACAATAGAATACAGGAAAATAGACCCAGACAAACTACCATCGCCAGAACCACTACTCATATGGACAAACAAAAGAGGAGAAATACGTGAGGTATTCAGAGAAGACAAAGCAAAAACAATATTGTCTCAGCTCAAGCACAGGGAAAGAATAATATACGTATCAAGTAAAATATTATAGCACACCTTATTTTATATAACGGGGATAATTATGGGATGTGATTTCACAATACATATAGGCAAACCACCAATAAAAAGACAGGGATTAAACACAGACTTAGACTGTAGAAAAGCCATAGAACAACCACATATAAGTATTGGTGAATGCAGTTTTCTAAAAGCCATGCTGTTCAACGACCCGAAGGCATTCATACCAGAACCAATACGTAGACTAGCAGAAATAATACCGAGCTACGGAGAAGAACCCATAACAATAAACGACGAACTCATAGAGAAGATAAAAAAGATAGAATGGAGAAACAACACAGTCTACAACCTATACACGACAAAGGAAAAACTAATAAAATTCCTAGAAAAACACAGGGGAAAACCATGCTACCACATATGCTGGTAAAACATCATCTTTTTAATAATAATACACCTTTACGGGGGATAAAATACATGAAATGTCTTGCATGGCAGATACTTGACATACTCTACTCGCTATTATGGATAGCTATACTGGTAGCACCATTCATACTGGTGCCGTTAGCTGTATATGATAACATGTACCCAATAGATAGAGACATAGTATCACGCCTAGACCTTGCAACAACACTAACCAACGCAACCGAGATAAGACAGGAACTGGTAAAAGCATATGAAAACCTAGAACCATATCACGGAAACCCGAAATGGCTATACCCAACACCTAGAACAGACTTCAACCATATTAGGCAGAAACTGGGAGAACTAATAAACACTACTAGAGAAGTGGAGAAAATGAACCTAACACAATACGCCTACCACCAATACATAGCAAACCTTAAACAATCCATACAAGAAATAAAAGAACTAATAGGCGAAGCAACACTATGGAAATTATTCAACCCAACAACAATAATACTAAGCATAACATATATCATAACACTAATAATCCTATACATTAAAGACAATGACATAGATAACTATATTTCAAACAAACTATGGGAATGCCGATACAAATAACCATACACCATCTTTTTTAATAATCATACACGCATATATTTACGGGGGATAGGCTTGTCCAAGTTCAAGGTACCCGTAAAAATAATGAAGGGTGGATTGATAAGGCTTCCAGCGGCACTTATACGTTACACAGAGCTTAGAAAATACTATGAGTCTGGAGAACCAGTAGTAATAACCATAAACCTAGAAGAAACAGACACAGACAATGATGGAACAGAGTTCTACACAACAATAAAGAAGTGGAAAACCGGTAGAACAAGCGACAGATACATAATACCAGTACCATCACGTATAGCCAAGCTATACAGCCTAGACAAACACGTTGGAAAACCCGTAAAGATAAAAATAATACCCGTAGAACAAGAGGGGTGAAAACCATGTTCCCATACAAAAACATGGAGAAATTAGACAAAGAAGTAGAAGAACTAGCAAACAAGCTACTAGAACACGAAGACATCATGGCAGAAATAGACGAATACCTAGACAAAATCATAGAAAAACTAAACATGATAAAAGACAGCCAAGTACTAACACTAATACTGGGAGGAATATTCAACAAACTAGTACTAAACACGAAACTACCCATAGCAACAATAATAGGACTAATAGAAGCAGTAAAACTAGAACTATGGCTACGCACAAAAATATCAGATCCAATAACAAAAGGAATGCTCTTCAACTACCTATCCTACAAGAAGAAAAACAAATAACCAAAACAACACAACTATTTTTTTACCCAATACAAAACCATATAACGGGGAAACAAAATGGTAGACCCACTAGTATATGGATACGTAGAAATAACATGCCCAGTTTGTAAAGGAAAAGGAATAATACCTACACCAGACGGTAAGAAATGGCAACTATGCCCAAGGTGTCATGGAACAGGCAAGATAAGAACAACAAAAATACCTAAAGAAATCCTAAACATAAAATACCCATGCATAACCAAGACATGGTGATACATAATGAAAATAACCCTATTAACAAAGACACAGGTAATGAAAATACTAGAACAACTGGAAAGAAACTTTGACGTATATACTGTAGCAAAGATGATAAGATACCTTATAAATGGAATATCAGAGATGGATTCATACCTTATGGCACTAATACTGATGAAACAACTAGAATACATTGGAGACCAGTTATTCGACCAAGAAGACTACTGGGGAGAATAACCACAATTCTTTTTTATTTCCTTAACCATATTTAAATACCCGACAGGCAGAGTCGGGGTGTGTGCATGTCAGAGGAACTAGTTAATAAGATACTCTTGGTTCTACGGCAGAAGCCCCAGTACCACGATGTTCTCAGAAACATTGTTGCATGGTATGAGCACAAGTTTAGATGCGAGAAATGTGGTTCCAAAGACCTAGAACTAGTAGAGGGTTCAAAATTCATATACCGATGTAGGAAATGCGGACACGAGACAATGATTATGGGCTTCGAAGCACACGAAGTAAACAGTATGCCGGCATACCTATACAAACTATATAACATGGGGATACTCAGAATAACCTATAAGTCAAGAAGATACACAATATACATGCCAGCGGATATTAAAGCAATAAAGAAAGCACTAGAAATATATGGTAAATCAACCAAAGAACCAGACTATAACAAACCAATAAAAATACCGAAAGACCTATTCAAAGACCTAATAGGAATGGACGACGTCAAAAACACAATAATAAAAGCACTAAAATCAAAGAAACCCATACACATACTATTAGTAGGTCCACCAGCAACAGGCAAATCCCTCCTAATGGAAGAACTATGGAGACGCATAGAGGGAGCACACCTAATACTAGCAGGAACATCCACAAAAGCAGGAATAAGAGAAATACTAGCAGAGTTCTCTCCACGCCTACTATTAATAGATGAGCTTGACAAAATAAACGACTCAAGAGACCTATCAGTACTCCTATCATGGATGGAACACCAAAGAATAGTAATAGCAATGAGGGATAGATACGAAGTAGTAAAATGTAAATACATAGACGGATGCAAAGTAATAGCCGCATGCAACACAGATAGATTCCTACCACCAGAACTCAAGTCCAGATTCATAATAATAAGGCTTAAACCATACAGCCGTGAACAATACATAGACATAGTAAAATCAGTACTAGTGTCACGGGAAGAAATAGACCCAGAACTAGCAGAATACATAGCAGTAAAAACAGCAGATGAGCTGGGAACAAGAGACCCTAGAGACGCAATAAAAATAGCCAGACTAGCAACTAGCAAAGAAGAAGTAGACTGGCTAATAAACACTCTCAAGAAATACCGCTAACCACCATAGTTTATAACCATGAATAGTGTAGAAAATATGCTGGGTGAATGAAATGAAGCCCCAAGACATACTTGTATGGTTATCCGTGATAGCAATTTATTTTCTAGCATATCATATAAACCCAACAATACAAACAATACCATCAATACTCCTTTCAGCACTAGGAACAGGTATGATCATAGTCTACTACTCTATAAAGGAATTCGAGAAACTAGCAAACCATACAGGCAAACTAATCAACAAAATCTATGCCGAAACAACCAAATTCATAGAACATATAACAGACCTAATCCTAGACACCGTACGCAAAACCCTAGTAGAAGAACTAGGCAATGAAAAAGGCAATAAATTAATGGATAAGATATATGACCGATTAACAATAACGGTTCAGAGCAAAATAACCAATATTGTGAACGAGATAAGGAAAGAAGAACAGGGAGAAAAAGAGGACAGCCAAGCATCAAAAATGTTTATATAGAGACCTCGTCAAGCAATGGTTCAACACCTACAATCTCACTCATTTTTCTCAAATTCTCCCTCATCACTAGGTTTCGGGGACGCTTACTAATCATGTCTATCCTCATCCACCCATCCATATAGACCACTATCTTATTATACTTGTAGTCCTCATTACTGACAATATATGCTGGTAAGCCGACGAAGAACTTGTTATCACGATTAACAATAGCTATATCGGGTCTATGAGTATGAGCCGTAACCAGTATATCGGCATTATGTTGGTACAACAGCTTCTCGCCTAGATTGAGCAAGTAACCGCTCCACCACGTAAGATACGATCCCCTACTACCCCTGTTCAACTGGTGCTTACAAAGTATCCTGTGCCTAGGAGTTCTTATAACGAGAGAGTCATAGGAAACATCGAGTCCACGTTTACGAATAAACTTTATCAGATTACCATAATCATAGCCCAAGTCATGGTTTCCTAGAACAATATGTATCTTCAACCTAACCCCTTTCTCACGACCCATGTCAAACAACGTGTTAATGAACCAGCTAAGATAATCCAGCTGTACTCGGAGAGGCTCGATATTAAACATCTTATATATCTGTGTACGGTACTTGTTAGCCCCCTCAATAACGTCGCCGACAAAAACCAGCAACACTTTTTCATCACTATAACCCATAACCCTCTCAGCAAGCTCAAGAACCCCATCAACATCTGAGAAAAGATTACCTAGGTGCAGGTCTCCGAAGAACCCTATCACGTTCACCACAGACACCATTATAGATCAAGAGCATCGGAGGTATTAAAAATAACGGGGTGGAAAACTTGAAGCACCAATCAATAATCATGGCTATACTATACAAGATAATCATAAGGGAGAGGCTCAGGAAGAAATACAGAGTACTATACAGTCTCCTAAAACACTACTACAACACAATATATAATAGAGACCTAGAAAAACTACTAAACACCTACACATGTCCATTCTGCCTAAAGCACCTAGACAACAAGATGAGCCTAACAGCACACATATACAGAGTACACAGAGCAGAACTAAATCAACTACTACTAGACGTAACAGACATATACATAACACACCTATCAGAAAAGAAAAGAATAGACAACCACCACATAATACAAGCAATAAAAACCCACCTACAAAGGTGAAACAAATGCCTAAAATAAGCATATCATTACCAAAAGAACACTACAAAACACTAGAAAAACTAGCAAAAAACAAGGGAATGACCGTAAACGAATACGTGAAACAATTATTAATAACAATAGCAGAAACACACATATATAGAGAAGCAATATATAAACTAGATACAGCCCGTGAACAACTTGAAAAACTCCTACAAGTATAGCACCTTTCTTTTTATAAATAAATAAGAATAAGAGAGAGTAACCGGGGAGTTCTACTGTATTATTTCTCTTGGAGAAGGGGAAGGGAGTATTAGTAGAATTTTCTACTGGTTTGATCTGTATTATTATTAATTATTAATACAGCCCCCTATCTGTAATCGTTAGATACTGTTTCTCCCCGTCTCCACAGGAAACAGAGGGGAGTGGAACCGGGGAGTTTCTATTGGAGAACCATGTGTTTGACCCCAACTTTTCAACGGGTTCTCTACGAGAAACAAGGGATGGGAACCTAAGGTTCACAGATGTATCATTGTATTGAACATAGTGTAGAATCATGGTGTATTACATTGTATTAATTCCTAATGGATTGTTTTCTGGATTATTACATTGTATGTATTACGTTGTAATAATCCTGTACGGGGGATGGGTATTGTTAGAGACCATAGTAGTCTTTCTGGGCATTATTATATTGATGCTGGTGATGGCGATTATCTTGATAATATTGTATTGTGGTGCCTTTAAGAACTATGAATGTAGCTGGGACGATAAAATAATACCGAGGCTGTTCTTCATAATAATTATACTAATGTATATCATGTTATCACTAGTTATACTGGTCGAGCTGGGAGCTATTAAACTGTATTAATTTTTAATAATCTCAAACAATATATGTATCAAATGACCATATATGGGGTGCTGTGTGTGAGAGCAGTAATATCCGTGTCATTGGATGAGGCAACTGTTAAGCTACTTGACCAGTTGATGAAACAGTATAAATCCAGTAAGTCGCAGATAATACGTATGGCTCTATGGAACCTCCTAAAAAACGAATCACCACAAACAATAGGCGAGGTACTGAACAACTTCATAGAATACATGGAGAAACTAACCAACAGGGTAGAAAACCTAGTAAGAGAAGCCAAAATGTATAGGTGCGACGAAGAAATAGCTAGGAGAGATGAAACAATAGAGAAACTAATGAAGGAAAACGAAGAACTCAGGAAAAAGAACGAGGAACTATCTAGCAAGATAGAAGAACTAGAGAAAAAACTAAACACAGTAGTAGAAGTAAGGACTGGAACAGACTACTATGACAGCTTCGCACTAGAAATGATAAGAGACATACGGCTACAGATAGGTAAGAAGTCTATGAGGGAGATGAAGCAAGAACTAATAATACTCGCAAAAATACTGAACATACTGGAAGACGGGATAAAGAACCTGAGAATACCATCACTAGAAGACATCCTCAGAAAACTATATACATAACAAGAAAGGGGTGAAAACCCGTGAAGAAAATAATATGCATAACCGTGAACAACGACTACAAGATATATGTTCCAGTAGACGAGGAAGAAATGATTAAATGGATAAAATCAAACCCATTACTGAAAGAATGCTACCTAGTCGAGAAACAAATAAAATAACCACACCCTTTTTTACCATAAAAAACATACTCACAACATGATGCACAAACAATTATTTTTAAACGGGGATAAACGTGCCCGGAGCTATTGTTCAGCCCATACCTATACCGATACCTATACCAGTACATGATTCATGCAATATGGAGCTGGGAGTTGTTTCAAAAATATTGTTGTTAGCAATATTAATAACACTTATAGTAGCATTTCTATCATTAGGAATAGCATTTCATTATTATATGAGGGATGAAACCATGAAAGCAGATAAATGGATTGGTAGAGCAACGCTGTTACTTATTATAACAGTAGCAGAGCTGTTAGCAATGCTTATTACATTATTTCTTGGAATATAACATAATATATGGTAAAACGTTTTATCGCAACAACTATTTTTTAAAAAACGGGGAAAAGACATGGTGAAAAGAAAGCTTACGGACAAAGATATTGAAGTAATAAAATACCTGTACGAGAAAGGAGTATATGTAAAAGATATTGCCAAGATATTCGGCGTGAATATTAAAACAATACGGCACCATCTAAGGAAGCTTGGAGTAGAGCCTAGAATAAAGCCTACAACACCGGAACTAGTAGACAAGATAATACACCTATACCGTCAAGGATACACTTTACGACAAATATCGAGAATGCTTGGAATAAGCTATGATAGAACTAGGAAACTATTCAAAAAACACTACGGCAGCCCAGTCAAGGGAATATACCGTAAAAGAAAAACAAAACTCAAGAAAAACATAGACACAGTAATAAAATACCTAAAAGACAACGGACCAACACCAATAGAGAAGGTATCAGAAAAAACAGGGATATCACCGAGTACTCTGAAAAAATACCCACTAATAGCACCAGAGAAGCTCAGAATAATACATATACAGACACTAAAAACAAGACCCACAAAATACAATAGAGAATATAAGAGAAAACTAAAGATACTGGAAAAATACAGACTACTAACACTACCAGACGATGAAAGAATACCACGAGTAATAACAGAAATAATAACCAGACACAACCTAATACCAAGAAACAAGCTAGAAAAATCCGCACTAACAAAAACCCTGAGAACAACGCTAAGACCAGAAGAAATAGAGAAAATAAAACAAATACTGTTTAAAAACAAGGACACATAAGTTTTTACCCTTCCAAACCCATAAACAAATCACACGGGGTGAAACAGTTTTGGGAGACGCCTATGACTACTCCATAATCCTAAACCAACAACTAATAGATAAAGAAGCAATACGGAGAGCCGTGAAAGAGCTTTTGGAGAAGCTGGAAAAGAACAAGAAATAAACCATATTCTTTTTCTACCTCTAAAACACCATATATTATGGGGACATATACATGTACCCAGCAGAACTATTGTGTAAACTGGCACATATACTCATAGGCTTCATAGCAGGCATTATTGTATGGTTATCCCCAGCAGCATCCTGTATTATAACTGTTCTCTTCATACTGTACGAGTTCTTCGAGAAACAAGTAGTTGAGGACGAGACATACCCAGAGATAAGAGAATACACCACAGGATACATAATAGGCGCTCTCACAGGCTTATTATCCAACCTACCTACTGTGCACGGGGTGATGATGTGAGTACGGTATACATACCTGTAAAAATACTTTGCCCGAGATGTAGGCAGGACTACCTAGTCTATGATCGCTACGAAGTATCAGATGATGGAACAACATGCTACGTGTACAAATGCCCGAAGTGCGGATACGAGGAAAAAACCTGTATAAAATACACGTTCACGGTAGGATGAACCCGTGATAACTAGGTGTAGGAGAAATGAGGATATGCACATGCATAGTTAAGGCGTCTGAAATGATTGGCAAGCCTAGGTATAAGAGCTTCAACAGCTACGGAGAACTATTAAACTATATGAAGAAAACCTATGATGAATGGGTAATACGGTTCCTAGAAAAACCAAAATACAACTACGAGAAATATATTGTAAAGAAAATAACAGAGAACCTAGGAAAATGCGATGAATACCTATACCTAATAATATACGATGACTTCATAGAATAAAGAGGTGGAAAACATGCGTGTAATAACGGTTAAAATGCCCGAGGAAATGGTCGAAGAAATAGACAAATACGCCATGAAACACGGTCTCCACAGAAGCGAAGTAATCAGAGCAGCAATCATTTATTTCCTAATAAACGAGCACCAGAAACAAGAACAAAGACAAGAATACAATGAAGACGTGGTGATAATAACATGATTGACGAAGTAATGTGTAGCGAAGATAGATTATTTGATGATAAGCTAATTAATCTAATTGAGAGTTTTCACGCTGTTAGTGTTGATAGGGATAGTATTAGGCGTAGAATATATTGGAATGGATACGAAATAGACGTGATGTTCATAGCATATACTAGGGGCAAGGGTGTTCCCAGACTATTTATTATAGAGCTTAAGGAGAACGATATTAGCAGAGTATTATTACAGGCTAGTAAGAGGAGCTGTCTAGCACACTATACATATGCCGTTATAAATCATCAACATTGGTATATTGTAGACTTTATCATAAGGCATTGGAAAGCCCTTATCCCATTAATAGCTAGTTCAGGAATAGGCATAATATCATACAACAAACCATGCATAGGTAACACGAACACAGAACCAATCCTTATAAGACCAGCAAAATTCAACAAGCCAAAAATAAAAACATTAACTGAATATATAAAGACGGGTGTGATCCAGTAATGGTTGCGGAGATCAGGATTAAGAATAGATTGGATAAACCTATAATGGTGATAGTTGTTGTTGAGAAGATAATGGTTAAGCCAGAGATCAAGCCCAATACTGAGCAGATAATAGATTGTGAAGAAGGAGAAGAAATAATACGAATATACATAGACAAGGCGATAAACGATGAAGAAACATCTTGAACGCCTAGAAAAACTAGGACTATACATCAATATTGACAAGGTAAATGCTCTGAGATACATAAGGTTCAATGATGGTTCAGAACTATACCTAATATACTTCGACAAATACGTTATGAACGTGAAACCAACAGTAGATAACAGGATAAGCGTCAAAATATACCCAATACAGGAGAAACCACAGAAAAAACAATATAGGAAAGAAGAATATAGCGACGAAGACATAGACTACATATAACTTTTTTATACCTAACCCATACATAACTATTATAATAGATGAAGAAACAACCCAGCCGTGACCGGTCCACCACTCATGCGGGGTTGTTGTGCCGGGGGCGGCTGGGTACTGACCCCCATATATGACTGGGTGTTGTGTATGGATGAGGGAGTTGTAGGGGAGCTTGAACACCTACTCTACAAAATTCTTGAAGGAATATACTATGGAGCAGATACTAAGAGTGATAGAAGAGAATATGTTTTAATGATATATGGTTTCTGTAAACAATATATTGATGAAAAGACCTGTAAAGACTATGCTTCTAAAACAATATCAACAATATTCAATGCACACATAGACGGAGACGGAGACAAGATATACGAGGCACTAACAAACGCAGTAACAATGTTCAAAAACATAGCCGGGGATAAAAATGCGTCTATCAATAGAGACAGTACTAATGAAATGCGTCATGGGGATAAACGATAAGAAATACAACAACATATGCACAATACTAAGAACATACCTAAAAACAATACTAGGCAAAAACATAGACCAATACCTAGAACAAAACAAATGCATAATATGCGATAAGAAATTCAAAACACGCAAAGCACTAGTAGCACACATAAACGCATCAAACACATGCAAATACAAGATACGAAAACTAATAGACCAATTCTACGCATTCTACACCGAAACAATAAGAAAAGGCGGAAACCAGAAAATACACAAACCAACAACAGGAAAACTATACTCAACATACACCCAAAAACAATACAACAGCCTCGAAGAACTAATAAAAGACACCCTAAACATATACAATAAAAAACACAGGCGAAAACCATGAACGAAATAACAGACCTCCTAACATACCTGAAAAGAAGAAGACAAGTTAGTACCCAACAATCAAGCAAAGAACAACGTACTAGTTTGACCCCGAAACAGGAACAAATAGAAAAAGTTAAACCCCAACCACTCAAAGAAGAAAAGGTTAGTACCCAACAAAATAATAAAAACATATTAAAGGGTTTGACCCAAAAACAATATAATGGTGATAGTTTGACCCAAAACATTGACCCAGAACTATTAGACATACTTAGAGATGATATATGGATTAAGGAAATATCCGTTGCCAAGAACACGGTGTCAAAGAAGAATAAGACATACTATTATATTAGGAAAAGAGTAGAACTACCTAGGGATTTTAACGAAAAATACGCCGTAATAATGCGTAGAACAACCTTTGTAAAACTAATCAAATATATTGCTAAAAAACTAGAAATAGGTGTAAATGAGGAAAAAATACAAGAGCTCCTTAATATGTAATAATTTCTTTATTTTTTAAAAATATTATATGCTGTACCTATAACTATATATTTGGTGGTAAGGCATGGTTTACGAATATATTTTCCTCACGCATAACTTGGAGGACATGTATGAGCATGGGATGACTAGTAGATGGTGGAGACACGGTATAGAGACCGTGAAGTGCTATGATGGTGCTAGAGTTGTTAGACTGCTGAATTCGAAATACACAGTAGTAGCCAACGGAGTTATTGGATGGGCTACACCAGAAGAACTGGAAAACATACTCAGAGACATAGTATCAGAATACAGTAGGAGAACCGGGACAAAAATAACCATAAAGAAGATACCCGGCAAAACATACCTTGGAGTAGGAAGCGACAAATACTACTGGAGCATTACAAGATACCACCTAGTAAGCAATGCACCGCTAAACTACTATGCCCTAAACGAGATGAGGAACAAGGTCAGAGAAAAACTCCATCACGAACCACTAACTAATGAAACACCGAAGCCAGAGATAGCATCAACATCGTTTTATCCAGAGAAGAATAAAGCAGACGTAGGAGAACCAGTACCGCTCCACATATACATAGTGCTAACACGCAAACCAGACACCAAATACCCGATAAAACTAGACATAAGGTACTGGGACAAAGACACCACACCACCACTAAACATGAGGACAAAATGGAAACCAGTCAAAGAAATAACAATACATGCAGAACCCGGGGAAGACCGTGTAAGCAGAACAATAAACATAGCATTCGAGAAGCCGGGAAAATACCATGTAATAGTATATGCATGCGTAATAGACGAGTGCTGGACAGGAACATATGATAAAGAAATAATAGTAGAAGAAACACCTACACAGATAATTCAGCCACAACCCACAGAACAACCAACACCAGCCCCACAGCCAGCAACAGATAAGAAGAAAAAAATAATAGCACTAACAACACTAGCAGCAACAGCACTATCACTATACTACCTCTTCAAACGGGGATAGACATGGACACACTAGCAACAGAGCTTAGGAAAAAACTAGAAAAAATAAGGGAAATCGTGCCAGAAGACAAGATATACATAGACATAAAATACTGGAGCAACAAGCCGAGATTCTACTGGATATTCAGCAAAGACGGAGCAGAAGTACTAATAGTGTGTAAGGAGATACAATGCCTAACAATAACAATAGAAGGAAAATACGCAGAAATAGCAATAACAAACAACATAAACATAGCTACAGATACACCGAACAAGACAAAACCAGCAAACTATATCTAATCACTATTTTTTAACCAGCCCCATAACACCACTAAATAAGCATTTACACCGATTACTTCTTTCTAACAGCGCTCAACATCTTACCTATACCATATCCTAGGAGTGCAACACCTATGCCCATCCATACCAAGTTAAGTGTCTCTTTTGACGGGGGAGCGGCTATTTCAGCTAGCTCAACTATTTTCTCTATCACAAAGTAAGTCACCAGTCCTAGAAGCACCAATAACATACATATAACTATTACTTTAGCGCTTATCGATGGATCATCAAATACCTGTATCTCTGCCATGTACTGATCATCCTCCTTATATATCTTAATATAATTAATGTATATATATGGGTATTTTGCCTTAAACTCTTGTATAGCCTTATAGAGAGCCAGCTCCGGCTCAGGTTCTCTAAGGTATTTGAACCTAGCCTTTACACGATAGACCCTACCCGGCTCAATCGGTATGTCTGGAACACTATACGGGTCGCTTCCCTCAATTACTTTCTCCCACTTACCTTGTACAGGTAAGCCTATTTCTAGGGTCATCCTCTCACCCAGTAACCAGTTAATTTAAGAGTTACCCATCCTCCAACTGTTCTGCAAACAGTTGATTGGTTTGAAACAATGATTTTCAAGGTATTAACACCTATACCTCTCTCAATATATTTTGTAATATCCACAGCATCCGATACCTCATCAGTTATGTTTATGTTCCTCCAAACCTCTGACTCTACACCTTCATCAGTTACCAGTACTACCTGTAAACCCATAATGGCTGCCCACCCAGTTAGTGGATCACTTTTATCAACTCTTGCTCTTATCTGGAGCCTTGCCCTACCAATACTGACCATTTGTCTCTTCTTCTTAATATCTATGATTTGTTTCATCTGACTAGGATCGGGAGGTATAATGAAGAAAACATAGTATTCCCTAGGACTCCACCAGTCACCGCTTTGTAGATACTTGTTACCAAGCAACTCTATCTTAAAGCTAGTAGACATAATGTATCACCCACAATATTTATTTTTTACTGGTCGCCCAACCTATGAGCGCTGACGCAACCCCTATACCGAGTATTAGTTTCCATGGAATACCCTTTTCTTCCTCTGGCAAAGCCTCTGTTCCTACATTGATTTCTCGACTGCATTTCCATTTCTCCTTGTCTAGGCTTGCACATACTTTGAATAATGCTGTCCTAGTTCTTTTTTTAACCCTTATTTTTTTCATAACTGCGTATGCATTGTGCCCAAGGGTTATCTCGTCTCCGCCTACTACTTTGTCATTAATATAGTATCTTAGATAAACGGTTGTGTCAACTGGGGCTAGCTTTGTGAATGACACATATACGTCTACTAGGTAGATGCCGTTGCTTGGCACGCATCGTTTAATAGTTACTGACTCTATGTCTAGTGGTATTTCTGGTTTTTTACCAACTGCTACTGTATATGTTCCAAGAACCACTCTCTCCTCCTCGCTCATAGATTCCTTTGGTCTTGCATAGAATGTTATCTCGTACCTACCTTCTTCAGGGAACTCGAAGAAAACAGGATCCCATCTAACAGTAGTCTTTCCCAATACATCGCCTATGCTCCTAATAGTGCCTCTCACAATATCCATTTGTGAACTAGAATACCCATATCTTATCTTATCAGATGGACCACTAGTGTACCCCAGCTCTATGGTGTAGGTGCTACTATATGGGTTTGACACTATAATATATCCCCTGTTCCAACCAGCACCCGGTCTGCCATAGAAGGCTAGGTCCAGACTTATCTCTGCCATATTAACATCACCCAGAATATATATTCTTAAACAAACAATATATTTTTAACCACAGCATCAACGCTTCTTACTGAGCAGGTACGCCACCAAAGCCGTCCCACCAAGACCTAGTAGGAACCTCATATCTATTCCTTTCTTAACTGGTTTCTCTTCTTTTTTCTCTTCTTTGGGCTTAACGGTTATGGTAATAGTGTTGCTACGCATACCACGTCACCCCCTATGTATAACCTATTGTCTTAACAGGTAAAGATGTTTTTGATGTTGGGACGATATCTACATCAACGGATACCCTGTGGTCTCCCGGAGCAGTAAAGCGCAGTATAACTGATCCCTGAACCCTGTCAGTACCCTCGTACAGCTCCTGTAGAAAAGACTTGACAGCCACATCATCAACATACACTACTATCTTAGCCCTATACATATAAACATCTCTGGGAGAAACTATGCTGTCAAGTAATGCATCATAGTAAACCGTTACAGGCTCATTAACATATACTGTGTCCTTATCGCTCCTAATACTAACAGCTAATACATCAACCATAATACTCCACCAATAAATAAATTATTTATAAAAGCATATAAGCATTAATGAAATAATATATAACTGGTGACAAGGAATGGTCAGGTCAAACACAATAACCATACATGTTAAAACCAAAGTACCCGAGAAACCCGAAATAGTTAATGTATCACTAAACGCTAACAAGACAAGCATATATGAGGGAGAAACAATACGCTTCGACTACATAATACATTTTAATAAGTCAATAACTAGTGAACAGGCAAACACGTATAAGGCAAAAATAACAGTACTAGTAAACAATGTAGAGCAGAAAACCTTCTTCGAATCACTTGTTCCGGGAACAGACTATATAGCAGGAGACTATACCCTAGTATTCACAAAAGCAGGAGACTACACAGTAGCAATAGACGCAGACATAGTTAGGAAATAAGCTAGGAACCCCTGAGTTTTTCATAAAGCTTACGGGCAAGATAATACGTTGCAAAACCAGCTATAGCTAGACCAGCAACTATACAGGCTATCTCAGCCTTAGCATCCCTCAAATACTTCTTAAAATCATCAACCAGATCACCCAAAAAGATCACCCTGATACATGGTTTCTTAAACCACGCTTAACAGCAAGAGTAGTGAAGAACCCCAGACCAGCAGATATGCCGGCAGCCAACAAGTGCTTAACAGGATCAGTGATTATCTGAGCAGCACTAATGCCTGCAAGAGTGGAGAAAAAGTTAAAACCAGCAATAATCAACGCATCATATAAAGCATTCATCCAATCAAACCTCTTACCATTACCACCACCAGCACCACTAGTATTACCAGTCTCCCCCATATTTACAAAGCATAGGGCTGAAAGCAGACGAGTTCTCAGACTCACACCCCACCACCAGAAAAATAATTATGTTTACGTGGTAAAAATATTTATTCTATTAACTAATGTGTTTGTTTAAGCAGTTATTCTATATCTATGCCGTGTTTTCTAAGCAACTGTTTTATATCTGATGGTATTTTATCTATTGTAAGCTGCTTAGCCAGATCGACTGGTAAGAGTTCTTCATACTCTATTTTTATGTTTGATGAATGCTTCAGCACCTTATGATCCAATACTATGAATTCAACTGTTTCTCCATCAATAATATTCTTTTTTATCGGTAGTTTATCTTTAACTATATCGTACAGGGTCTTCACAGCACATCACCCCCTATATATAAGTCTTACATAGCCAACATATCCTGTTCCACCGGTTCCAAAAGTATTATGTTTCCTTATCCTTATAACTACTGTATCACCTATAGATGCATTTATTATGCCTCTTAATGTTCCATGAGCTGTTCCAGACCAGTATCCAGAGACACCTAATGGTGTTTTAACACCGTCCAACACTGTAAATGTTGATCCACCATCATATGATACCTCCAATATGGTTTCCACACCAACATTACCGCCAGCAGACCCTGCGGAGGCTTCTACCTCTATGGTCTTGGGAACAAACCCGGGGTCTGGTAGAGTTACTGTAAACGTTAATGATCCTAGACTGGTGTATTTGCTCCATAAATAATATACATAGGTTCTAGTATGTGCAACACTCCTAGACACGGATAACACTATGCTCATCTTACAAAGCTCACCTCCATTACAAATAATAAAGTATTCGATGACACTGGTCTAAAATGCAGCTCCCTGCTATCATCTGCTGGTACCATGCTTATGATGGTACCAGCAGGTATTAGGAAATTATTGTCTGTCTTGGTAGTATCCTTAGTGTTAAAGTACAAGTCATCATCCCTACTATAAATTATTATCTGGTCAGCGGTAACAGTATATTTGAAATCCTTATCAGGATTCAATACAAACTTATTAATGTTACGTATGCTTACCTTTGCCGGACGAGTAACCGTTAATGGCGGAAGCTCTACACTAGGCTTCCTAGGAAACGGAGCCAGCATAGGTATGGGTAATTCACTCATACACTACCACCCTAGATATAGAATTGTTTTTATGGATTAAATATTTACTTAGAAAGATTAAGGATGGATAAAAAAGATATTGGGTTTTTATATGTGTTTTTATTGGTTCTAGTACTGTATTCCCCTAATTGTTACTGTCACGGTTGCCGATGTGGATGATTCTGAGCTTCCAGCCTGTATGTTTAGACTAGTTATTGCCTTATCATTATCTATTAGTGACTGCAGATCTGTTTCAGGTACCTCGTAGTCGCCTGTAGCACTATATGATAAGTCAATATAACTGGACGAGCCATCGTCATAGTTAGCAGTTATCCTTACACTTATTGATTCACCAGAGGCTAGTGAACCACCTACACTAACAACTATTCCTATTGGAACTATTCTGGCTAGATCAGGTGCTACTGTCTCAGCACCACCTAGTGAACCACCTGTACCTAGTGTTGGCGATACTGATTTCTTCAGAGTCCTGATAATTATTGTGCCGTATCTCTTCATGGTTTACCACCTTATTGCTCGTCTACCTCAATGCTTACCTCTACATTATTGGATGCAACACTTGCCTCAAGCTTAGCCGCCCACGAGTACTGGGTGGAAGATGTACTATATACTCTTTCCGCAGGTATATCATCTTCTCCGAGAACTATTGTCTCCCCAGCCAATACCTTTATGCCGGGGAGTAACTGTGTGAATGTTGTGCCATCGTATTTGCCCAGATACACTACGTGGTCAGCACTATCGGGATTATATATTATTACCTTTGTTATCCTAGCAGACCTGTTAATACCTACTTTCCACAGCTCAACGGGATCTGTTCCTGAAACGGTTTTTAGACCGGATGAGTGCCTAACCATCACGTATCACCCCCTTATATTGATCTGGGAGCTACTCCTGTTGCCGGTATTACTGTGAATTCTTTTGGCGGTGTACTGGTCTTCTCTATGACGTATCTGTACCCGTAGAACATTAGCCTTGCATTATCAAGGTCTCTGAAGAGTACTGAGTAATACTTGACTGTAGGCGGGTTGTCCTCGTACACGTATATCTCTGTAAAGTTCTTGGGTGACCTGAAGCTTATCCTAGTAGGCTTGCTCTTCAAGTTAAACCTGCTGATAGCCGCTGGCAAATATACTTCGAGCAGGAAATCATCAAGTATCTCAAGCCTATACTGTGCAAACTCGTTCCTACCGACCTCCATATCGCTTAGCTCCCTAGTACCAGCTAAGGTTGGGTAGCTGCTGGGATTAGCCGCACTAATGGTTCCAAGACTTATCACTTGTGGCTGTATGGGTTCAACATATATTACTCTACCATATACCCATTCTGCTTGAGGAGACAGTATAGCGACATAGTCTTTTGGTCTAACTATTGGCTCGAAACCCTCCTTATGCAGAAGATATATGCTTGTCACACTCATTCAAATCACCTCCTCTAAACAAAAAATAGTGTCTAAAGAGATATATAAAAATACCTAGTAACACATCACTTACAACAACGCCTACGCAGAACCAGTCCCTTAACAGCATAATAACCAAGTATAACAGTACCAACAATGATAAGCGTATATGCTAGATCATGCCAAAACCATATAGGTGCACAAAATATGTAAAAAGGTTATGGAAACCCCTATCCCAAGCACCAGTCATAGACTTCAAAGGATTAACAACCGCCTCCCAATGAATCCAGCAGCCAAGAACAACCAAAACAATACCCAAAAAACAACAAGCAGACAACCAATACAACCCCTACAAACCCTATACAACGCACTAGGACTAACCATAACATACCACCCCCAAAAACAATATTATAAAGACAAAACCAATATAGCTATCCTATACTAGCCTATGTACTCTGCCTCCCAAGCAACCTTAACGTTGTTTGTTCCAGATGGTGGTGCACTAGCGAACTTAACCCTGATACTCTCATATTTTCCATCACCATCTTCATCGCTAAGATAACACACAAGCGGACTAGCACTAATAGCATCAGGACTAGCAGGACTACACCTAACAACAACATTTGATGGGTCATCAACAGTTGGTGAAAGACCGTGCTCGCCAATAAGGAAGTCAGTAGTACTACCATCACCACTAAACACAGCAACACCACTATTCATAGTAACATAACCAATATTATCTATTAATTTAGCTCCATGTACACCGTACATTGCACTTGTTGTATAACCTGATATATAATTATTCTTTATGATTATGTCTTTATCAAGCGTTACTGCCGACGATATACCATACCTCATTCTAGGAGCACTTCTTGTATCAACTATAATATTTCCCTCTATGAGAGTCGGTATATCAACAATTCTTATACCATCGAAATAACCTACTGATGAAGAAGCTTGTGATGGATTAATTATTATGTTATCCTTTATAATAATTTTTCTTTTGCCTCCTGAGCCGACTGATTCATCTCCAATACATATACCATGACCATAAGGAATCCATATCTCATTACCCTGTATCAACGTATAAAATGTATCATACACCATTATTCCATGGAAATAGTGATATCCCCCACCAGACTTTGGAATCACGGATTGTGCGGTACCAATTATAAATAATTTGTTTCCAATAACAGATACACTATATCCCGCATTATCTATCTCTATTCCATTATGCCTCGTATTCCTTATCACATTATATGCAAGGATGGTTTTATCTGTACCGGGGTCTAGCTCTATACCCATCTGATCGCTATTTTCTATTATATTATACATGAATATTCCATACATACATTTTTGTACCTTGAACATTGATGAGCCCACATTATCATGCATATGGTTTTTAATCACATATATATCGCTAGAAAATATACTTGGATCCTCAAACCATAAAGCTATTGCATGTCCACGAACATTTCTTATCTCATTATTATATATTAAAATTCTTTGGCTTTCTGATATTAATAATCCAACACTAAATTCTGATACATTATCTTTGTTTCCATCCATAATTAAGCCTTTTATGATGACATTATTTGATTTTCTTATACCCAGTAAAGTAACTGTACTGCCACCAAATGTTTCCGGAACAAGGTTATTTGATGCCCTAATAACGGCATAATCAGATTCAATAATAATATTAGATAAAGTATCAATCTTTATAGGCGATGTTAATATATATTCTCCTTGTTTTATATATATTTTTCCTTTTCCCTCATCTGCTATGTGGTCTATTGCTTTCTGTATTACTTCTGCATGGTCTTTGTTGTGTGCTATTACTTGCTTTGTCTTACCATCAACTGCTACAGCATAATCACCTTCCCTATACACTATCACATCGGCTGGAACTATTGGCTGTCCACGCTTAGTCATCCATTCAGGGATGAGTGGCATATACTATCACCTACTATTATTGTTGTTGTTTGTGACTTATATGTTGCTGTGTTGTTGTTAGGCTATGCTCACTACTCTTATTGTCAGGGAGTTTGCCGTGATTGTTACGTCTGATCCTGAGCCGTTGTACAGGGTTAGGGTTAGGGTCTTGTTTGTCTTGTTGAAGCTTATGTTTTGTACAAATACGTTGCTCGGCAACCCAGTTATGCTCTCCACTCCAGCATACTGTATTGTTCTGGGTACTTCGCCCGCAATGTTTATTGTGATGTCTCCAGTAGAACCATTAGCAATAGTCACGTCACTACTGGGAGCCTTTAAGTCCTCTACAACAACGTGTCTCCTATGAATTGCTCCAGCCTTGGGGATTGGGTCCATTTTGCCTAATACACTCATACTAATCACCAATAATAGATTATGCATGACCAGCTATTAAGCTTTAATATCCCCTGAGACGGATATCCATGCTGGTTGCCTCAGCCATTGTGGAGGCTATGCATTTGAGCTGTCCCTCACCAGTATAGGTTCCCTCACACTCCACTCCATCATCCAGTTCTTTACATGTAAGACCGCATTCCTCAAAGTCTTGTCTGATATAGTGGTTTACGTCGTGGTCGTAGTCATAGTACCTTATCCTAATAGTATTGTCTCTTATGGTTACCTCTGTTGCATGACCCTCTGCACTACCTACACGGAACTCTCCCCTATCCCTCATAAGCTCTGCGAACAAGGCTTCATAGTCCTCGTCAATATACATTCCCTCCCTATAGTTATAGTCCGTGTACTTATCCCAGTAAGTACACAGCTTGATCAACCTCTCATCAGCTTCCTCTAATGCCTCGCACTTACCGTGTTTCCAGTACTTAGGCTCTATGCCCAGCTTTGACAGCTCCTCAGCCAGTACATGGACAGCGTTAGCCAAGTCATTAATGAGTGCTGGAACAGACAGCTTGTCAAAATACCACACCATATAGCCTACTTTTCTACCGATGTTCTTGCTAACATATCTGAACAAAGACCTTATAGACGGGTTATATGCATGCTCATACCCAGTATCAGCCGCACCTACAAGCACGTCCCCTATATTGGTATTCTCAACAACGCTTATCTTATAGTTTTTAAGATCGGGCACCTTAATTGCTCTGACACCATGATGTGCCTGTATATCTATGACCCCGTACAGCTTCATCTTAATAGCTGATGCAACATTTTTAATAATGAGTGCCGCTATCCTTATCTCATCTATTCTCAAATACTTTTTACAAAGTTCATCACTACATTTCTCCAAGTCTATGTCTGACGGGTGTTTGCCTAGTTTTTCTATTATCTTTTCCCCTATCTCGTATAGTTTATCCGATAATATCATATTAACGTGTTCCATATAGTCCATTACCTTGTCGAGATAATTGTTTATCTCTACTGCTAGGTTTGGCGGTGTCTCCACTATTATTTTCCTGATATACTTGTTTATTTCGTGCATTTGCCTAATGTATTTGTTGAAGTAGCTTATCTCTTTTCTCTCCTTGTTAAGCTCTATCACCTTATCCCTTATCCTGTGAATCTTCATTCCTAGGTCTTCTGGGAGAGTATAATATGTTAGTATGTGGTCGGCTAAATCCCATATAATATCGTCTATGTGCCCCATATAGTTCTTCAAAGCATTATTAACATATATAGGTGCATTATCCTCAGGCTTAAACACGTATTCCCCAGACTCTATTTTCTCCGCAAGTCTTTTCAGACCAGCAACATATTCTGAGAGATTATCCATCATATCCCATAGTTTCTCATCAACGGATTCCCAAGGCTCACCACCATACTCCGACCCCGTTTCACCAAGCTTCTTAACAACATCATATACCTCATCAATAAGCTCCCTATGCTCATTAATTAGTTCCTTTATCTTTTCGTGAAGAACAACCGTTACTCCCTCAGACGGCTCAGCAGTCTGCAGAGCGGTTGCTAATTCTCTACCAATCTTCTCCAAATCAAATAATGATAGTAGTGTACTCTTTTTCTCTGCCAAGCCTTACCACCAATATTATTAGATGGTTTTCATGGATATTATATTATTGGTGCTCTAAGATGCCTAGGATATGCGTGGAGCTACTGACTCCTGACAAGGTAGTGGAGCAGGCTAAGCGTCTAAGAACACCTGAGAAAGCCTACTACTTTGTAAGAGACAAGATAAAGTACGAGGAAGACCCATTCGACGTGTGGAAAGACGCATACACCACATTGAAAGAAGGTAGCGGAGACTGTGATGACCGTGCAATACTGTTGGCATCATTACTCATAGCTATGGGTTATGATGCATGGGTAAGAATAGGCAACGTGACAGCATTTGAATACGCTAAGCATATAAGGAAGGGAACATTCGACCACGCATGGGTAATGCTCAGAAACGGCACCGACTGGATACAGCTAGACCCATCCTGCATAAACTGCAAATACGGACAAACAGCATTCATAGTGAACCACCTAATAATGGACTTCAACAACAAAATAATCTACGTATACAACCCAGAAAAAGCAAAAAAATACATAATAAAATAACACATAGATAAAACAATTACCTCTTATCACACCTCAGCATACCATGATAGTTTTACGTTGTCTGTTCCAGATGGTGGTGCACTGCTGAAGTTGAAGTATATATAGGTGTCATCTGCTTCTGCATAGGAGAAGTCCTTGGCATCAGCACTCAAAGGAGTAACAATTATCTTACTCGGCTTAGCAACAAGACCATGCTCAACCCTGAACTGAACAGTAGAGCCATCACCACTAAAAACAGCAACACCGCCTGATTTAGTATAGGGTTTCTCTTTAAATGTATAGTCGTCTTGCCATTCTATTATCTTGTCTATAAATACTGCTTCTGGGCTATCTGTAATTGTTATTTGTGTTCCAGGACTTGTTACTGGTGGTAGGAACAATCTCTTTAATTCTACTCTGTTTTTAGATGGGTCTTGGATCTGGAATATCTTGTTTGTATTGCGATACGGGTTATCCCAGTCATTGGCTGCAATCAACATATCATTAATTGATAGTGTTCTATGATTTCCTCTTAGGTTAAATAATATGTTATTCTTTACTTCATCATTCCACAACATAATTAATGCCTTATCAATCATAAGCTGATTGTCCACTCTTATTACTTCAACACCGTTTCCTTGAATCCATACAAATAGTTCGTCTATATATACCCAGTCTGCCCTATGTGTCCATAATATCGGTACTGGTGTTGTTAAGTCTGCATATCCCACACATATACTTAATGCATTCCAATATGATCTTGCTCCTGGCGGTCCAACACCACTAATGTATATCATATATGGTTCTATGTCTGAATATACTAGTGGATTAAATACATGTATTCCAACGTTTTCAAAGTCTACTTGCACATGGTCAAACAATATTCCTCTTGAAACATATGAAAACCCTATGTTTAAGTTCCTAAATATTAATCTACCAGATGTCCACCCACCTGTTGCACTTTTGAGATGTAATCCTATATCGCTACCAGTACCCCTCACATATAGTGTAGTTCCTTTTTTATCGGACACACTATGTGATGTAATACCTTCTATAACAACGTCTTCCTTAAGGTCTATTTCCTCGTATTTGTTAGGTATTCCACCTGCTGGATATGCAAGATAGAAAAATCCATCTCTTTCATATATCCAATCAATGAATATTTTACCTCCTGTTTTTTCTAATGTCTTTATTGAGCTAATTAATACTTTTCCATAATCTATACCCCTCGCTATTACTTGACGGGTATCAGTCTTGATGGCAAATGCTTCTTCTCCTATCTTCTTAACTATTACGTCTGCAGTATCCCATAATACATGGTCTCGCTTCCGAAGCCATCTAGGCACAGGCATACACAGTCACCCCAGATATAGGATTGTCTATAGTGAGTTAAATACTTTTAGAAGACAAGGATATGGTTAAAAAAGAGGTTTGGTTTTATTTGTTTATGCTATGTGTGTGGTGTTTAGTATGGTTTGGCTACTGTCTTGCCTGCTTTCTCGGCTACTACTGCTTTGATTACTAGTTTCTCGGTTGTTGAGGAGCCTGCTGTGTTTACTGCTTCGATTATCATCCTGCTCTTGGGGCTGAACACTATTGGTTTGTCTAGGAGTATTTCTGGTGTGTCGTGTCCATATATGTCTTCGAAGTTTATGTCTGCAACGGTCTCTGCACCGCTCTTAATAATTATCCTAGTAATCTTGGGGTCTGTGCTAAGGTTTGTGAACCCATAGATAGCATATGCCACGTCGTCGTCAAGAACCTTGTCTACGAGGGTGTCCTTACCTGTTCCACCAAGGCTCCACTCGAAAGTATTACCGCTTAGACCGAAGTCTGCTGGGTTAGCTGTTCTGGTTATTACTGGTCCGCTTATTTCCTTGGCAAGGGTTGTCTTAGCGATTTCCTCAGCCGCTTTCATCTTCCTATATCTTTCTTCTTCACGGAGATAATCTACTGGTACGGGTAAAACCATCTGTATCACCTAGGTAAGACTTATAACCATGAATACTTAATAAATATATGTCGGGCACGATAATCATGCACGGCAAAACAGAAACCATATACATCCGATGCACTAGGGAACTCAAGGACAAGATGAGACTATTATTCGTATTGAGCGGTGAAAAGAACTATGCAGACTTCCTAGAAAAATTACTAATACTCTACGAGAAGCTCATGAATAAGACTGGGTATAAAAAAATAAATGATATAATAAAGTCTATGGACTATGACTACGTCATAGTAAATTAGCTATTATCAGCAAGTCCCTTATAAACGATGTAACAGTTGTCAGACTCGTTAGACTACTACTGCTTCCTCCTTTTTTACCGGTACTTGTTCGGGCGGGATATATACTATCCTAGCACTTGTTCCCCCGCCAACGCCTTTCTTCAAGTACTCCCATACCCAGTTACCAGTTGTAACGGCTCCAGCAAACTCTAAGAGCTTGGCAATCTCTACTGGCAGTATTCTTCTGTTCTCAATATATTGTCCACCGAGACCAACAATGATGCCGGCAACAGGTGTAGCATATTCACCGAATATGCCGAATAATTCTGGGTGCTTGACTACTTGTTCACTTATAAATCCTCCGAATAATGCACCCAATACCTCTATAACAAATCTTTTAATATCTAGTCCTGCGAACATCTTCTATCACCACATAATTGATTTATAAAAAATAATTTATATATTAGTAAGACAGCTATCTTATACATGGTGGAGCAATATGCCCAGTAGAACAGTATATCTTAGACGTAGCGTTCTAAATAAACTGATAAAAATGGCTAAGGAACTAGGATATGTTGAAAACGGAGTAGTAAAATGGCATAGCTTATTAAACGACTTACTAGAAACAGCAATAGCAATGTATGAAGCTGGAAGGCTTAGTATTAATAAAAAAAGAGTTATGTAGACATATATCTTTTAACACTCCTGTACAGCAGTAGAAAAAATTCATTAATCCAATCAACATGCTCCATCATCTTTGAATATAGTTTTGGGTCTTTAGACTTTATAATCTCCATTACTAGTGCTGGTCTGGTAAGATATGGTTTTATGGATGACCAGTTAGACCTTATATATATTTTGCTTAAAGGCTCGTATGCACGTATTCCTTCCATAACCTGTTCCACTACCTTGTCTGGAGGCATCCTGAATATAGTGTCTATGTTCTCCCTAAGATAGTCTATTATTTTATCAATAACCATTTCGAGATTATTCATTCTCAGCACCCACTATTATTGCTTCTGGTTCCTCCTCTTTCTCTTTTTTCTCTTCCTTCTTTATTGGTACGAATTCTTCTTCTGTTTTTTCTTCTTCCTTTATAATTGTTGGTATGCTAGAAACTGGTTGTTGTAAAGTATTTTTTCTGCTAGCTATTTGTGCTAGTTTGAGTATTTTATCTAGTGCTTCAAGCCATACTTTTAATCCTTCACCAGAGCTTGGCGGGTTCTTTATCTTCTCCAATAGCTCTTCTGGTATTTTCTGTGCTTCATTTATTGCTCCTAGTTGTTTGAGCATGTTCTGTATCTCTATGAATCTTCTAAGAGTTGATGCTAGTATGTCTAGTTCACTTCTAACTGCTTCTGGGTTTTTAGTTTGAGATAGCTTGGTCTCAATAGATGATTTTAGTATCTGTATTTGTTGTCTTAATTGCTCCATAGAGCTTCTTAGTTCTTCCATTTCCTTCTTCTTCTTAGCTTCTGATATTAGGTTTAGTATTTCTGTTATCTTTTTCTTGAGTTCCTCGTTTTCTCTCCTTAGTTTTTCGTTCTCCTCTATTATTCTACGCAGGTATTCATCCTCTTCTGGTCTTCTCTGTGGTCCAAGCGTTGAGCCTAGAACGTATTCTATTATCTTTAGCTGTAGTGCTAGTTTTTTCATCTCTTTAAGTAATGTTATTAGGTCATCTTCTTCTCCCATGAAATGCTCGTTTATTAGTCTCGATGCTACTGGTTTAACGTCTTCTGGTAGGGAACTCATTGTTTCTCCTATTACTGCTGCTTCTTTTAGTGTCTGGTATAGTTCTTCTAACCTGTTCCTGTCTCTGAGAATGGGTTCTAGCAGTATCTTTGCCTGCTCCTCTGATATACCGTGTTTCTTAGCGTATGCGGATACGACTAATTTTATTAGTTCCTGTGTATCCAATACAATCACCTGATCTAAGTATGTTCTTCGGCTTTAATAACGGTTTCTCCCTGTGGAGATTTTTCTCCAGCTTCTTTCTCAGCACTATACCTTGATATTGTGGATATTAGTAGTGAACGCATGTATTGTTTAAGTTCTTTACGGCTCATAATGGATAATGCCATATCCAGTTTTCTCCTAAGGTCTTCTACAAGCATCTTGTACTTGTTTAGTTCCTCGTTCTTCTGCTTAACAGCCTCATATAGAACTGCTACTTGTGCTTCAAGCTCCCTTATCCTAAGCTTAAGCTCCTCTATCTGGTCCAGTCCCTGTGCAGCAACATATATTGAGTGAAGTTTGTCCATAACATATGATACAAAGGCATCTTTATTATGTACTTGTTCTAGAACATCTTTTAGTGTATCTGGTGTTTCACGGCTTACAAGCATTGCGAATAATAACGCATTCATACCTATATCTAATACTGCGTCTTGTAGCCAGCTTATTCTCGCTATTAGGCTCTCTATAAGTGGTCTGTGTTTACCTATAAAAGTATTCCATAGAGTTATGTCGTCTACAGTTACTGGTTGTTTCTTAGTTTTCTGAACTTCTTGTTTGGTCTCCTTCTTTGCTTCTTCCTTAGCTTTTTTCAGTCTCCTGTATAGTTCTTCGTCATACGGTATTGATATTGTTTTTCTGGTTTCAGGGTCTCTGAGCCTTATCCTATTGCCTTTCCTATCATACCATATATGGTATCCCTTCCTAGCCATTTCAAGCAGTTCTTCCAATTTATATTCTCCAAATCTTTTCTCCTCGAAAACTTCTTCACCTACTGGTTCATCCACGTTATTAACGGCTTCTTCTTCAGACATAATGACACCCATAGATCATCTATAATGTTAGAACATAATAAATATTGTGGAGAACTGGAGAGTGAGAGAAGTATGTGAATAAGGTGTTTCTCATATAATATATTGGTTGTAGTATCTCTATAAACAGCTTTAAGCGTATCTCATGTATTTGCTATTCAGATAATGAAGTGAACCAGTAATCATGGTATATTTGTTAATCGCTGTTTTTGTGGGTGGGGGTACAAACCAATATGTTACATTGTTAGTCTTTCAGCCATTTTTTCCGCTATGTACTTTGCCATTTCCTCTACTAGTTTTTCCCTAACATCTGGTGGCAGGTCTTTTGATACATAGGATTCTGCCCATCGCCTAGCCCATTCTGAATGAGCTATTGCTTCGACAAGCTCTGGTGGCGGAGGATCGAGTACCTCGTACAGCAGTATGCCTACTAGTGCTCCCAGAATAAACCATGCAAATGCCTCAGGCTTACCTATGATAACTGGCATGTAATCACCAATAATAAAGTATGGATAAAGGAGGAAAAAATATTTTCGTATTATATGTATGGTTTCTATCTAATGCCTTACTTTCCGCCCTGTATGAATGCTATTAATCCGTCAGCCCATTTGCTGTCAATGTCGCTGATTGCAGAGCTGTAAGCTGTTTTTGCTAGATTAACACATTGTTCAACAGTCATTCCAGCAGGTAGTTTTCCTTGTTCCTGTAGCTTACGACATATTCTTACAGCCCATTTTCCAGCCATTTTAGCTGTTGGGAATACGGGCATTTCTATCACCGATAAGAAGTAGGGGTTTAAACAGTATATAAACCGTTGTGTCAAAAACAGGTAATCATCAATATGCTGGTTAAGGGTTTTGTCCACATATCAGTATATCCTAGACTTCTTATACTCCTCTATTATCTTGGCAGCAAGCTCTGGGTCGAGACCGATTATTGCTCTAAGATATTTTTCATCAATATCCCTTATATGGTCAAAGTATTCCCTAGAAGCTTTCTCAACACAGTTGCCCAGCTCGGATGGCTTTATCTTGCCGAGCACGACTAGTTTTTCACATATACTCTTAGCCCATCTATATGCTAGTTCTTTCTTATTGAATATCGCCATACATGTTCACCCTATTATTAATCCAAGCATTTTCAAGAGCTTAATAGCCGTGGATAATGATATTCTAAAAGCTACTGAACGATTGGTCCTAAGTATTTCGGCTACACGGTCTAGGAAAAATATATCGTTGTCTGTGAGAGAAATATTTATTTTTTCTCCATCACTAAGCTTCGGCACCCTTGCAACACCGCTCTCAGTAATTGCTAACAGAATATATATGCCGTTCTTAACGATTACTATGTATTTGAACAAGTGGAAAATCTCCCTAGCAGCCTGAGTCCTCGGTATTCCATGAACTTTTGCATATTTATCTATGAAGTCAAATACGTCTTTAGGTAATCTAACAGATAATCTCTTCATTTCTTTACACCTCTACTGAACGATAAATACTTATGGGCTAAATG
>Ga0256842_1000680_pt1 | contig 29638 bp, 31 predicted proteins | sample 4559240metaG_FD_185973 | JGI IMG/M metagenome (GOLD analysis project Ga0256842, IMG submission 185973) | Hydrothermal vent microbial communities from Guaymas Basin, Mexico - 4559-240 | ecosystem: Environmental > Aquatic > Marine > Hydrothermal vents | place: Mexico: Guaymas Basin | collected... | reverse complement strand
GAAAATTGGTAAAATTGAGGTAAAATATTGCTACTAATCTTTATAGATATTTTTTTTATCTCCAAAATATCTATAAAATGAAATTAGTTACTTGGTGACGGTTTAATTTGCAAGTGGCTCTTAAAATTGATTATTTTTCTTGGGGACATTATATTGCTGAGAGGTATTGGATGATAATTAAAGATTTAGTAAAAATTTGTTAAAATACTCTTCTATTAAATTTAAGAAATAAAGAAAGTATGTTAATGAAAAAAGTTCTCGTTCTTTACTACTCTCAAAATGGACAGCTGAAGGCTGTGTTAGAGAGTTTTACATCAACACTTGAAGATGAAAAAATTCAAGTAGATTATAGAGCTATTACACCAAAAAGAAAGTATCCATTTCCATGGCCTTTTTATGAGTTTTTTGATGAGTTTCCAGAGGCTGTACATCTTGATGGTTGTGAGATTGAAGAGCTAAAAGATTTAGCAGATGATTACGATTTAATTATACTTGGTTATACCGTATGGTATATGGCACCTTCTATCTCTATTACTGCATTTATGAAATCTGAACAAGCTAAAAAAGTTTTTAAAGATAAACCAGTAGTGAGTGTTGTCGCATGTCGAGATATGTGGGTATTAGCACAAGAAAAAATAAAAGTAATGCTACAAGATGTGGGTGCACGACATATGGACCATGTAGCACTTACAGATCAAGGTGGTGAAGTTGTAAGCCTTGTAACTTTACCTACATATATGCTTACTGGAAAGAGAAAATACTTCTCTTTTTTACCGCCAGCAGGAATTAAACAAGAAGAGATAGCAGCTTGTGATAGATTTGGTGCAAGACTTAATCAAGCACTAAAACAAGATAAAGAAAAAGGCAATGAAGCGATGTTAAAAGACTTAGGTGCTTGTGTCGTAAATGGTAAGCTCATAGCAACTGAAAAAATTGCAAACAGAAGTTTTCATATTTGGAGTAAATTGATTAAAAAGAGTGGCAAAAAGTATTCAATGGGGAGAAAAGTAGTGATTACAATTTATGTGGCATTCTTATTACTTCTCATATTTACTGTGATTCCACTCAATATAATTGCAAGAAAAATTTTAAATTCATTTCAAAAAGAGAAACTAAAAGCTATGGAAGCAATGTATGAACTTCCTAGTGGTCGATAAGGATTATAATGATAGATGTATATATTAATAATATTGAAACATTTTTACCAAATGAGCCAATAGATAATGAAAATATGGAAAAAGTTTTAGGTCAAGTAGGGGAGAGACCCTCTCGAGCGAAAAGACTTATACTTCGTTCAAATAAAATAAAAACTAGATATTATGCTATTGATCCAATTACAAGAGAATCTACACATTCCAATGCAGAGCTTACTGCAAATGCCATTAAAAAACTTGCATCTTCTTCATTTGATTTAGACAAAGTAGATGTTTTAGCTTGTGGCACAACTATTCCAGATCAACTTATGCCAAATCATGCACTTATGGTTCATGGTGAATTAGGTATAAAACCCTTAGAAGTCATTTCTACTGCTGGTATATGTTTAAGTGGGATCACTGCACTAAAATATGTAATGAATGCTATAAAAGCAGGAGATGCAACAACTGCTATTGCTACTGGGAGTGAAAATGTTTCTGCTGCTATGAGAGCAGAGAATTTTAAAGCAGAGATAGAAACTAGAGTGGATGAACTTGAGATACATGGTGAGATAGCATTTGAAAAAGATTTTTTAAGATGGATGTTAAGTGATGGTGCAGGTGCAGTAGCTTTGAGTAATACTCCAAATAAAGATACTTTGTCTTTAAGAATTGACAAAATATTTTCTCGTTCTTTTGCAAATGAATTAGAAGCTTGTATGTATGCAGGTGCTGACAAAAAAAAAGATGGAACTCTTAAAGGGTGGAGAGATTATACACCTCAAGAGTGGTTAGATGAATCTATATTTGCTGTAAAGCAGGATGTTAAACTTTTAAATGAAAAGGTAACCGATTATACAGTGCAAAAACCTCTTGAAATGATGCTTGAAGCAGAGATGTTTAAACCAGAAGAGATAGATTGGTTTTTACCCCATTACTCATCAAACTATTTTAGAGATGAAGTGTATGAAAAGATGAAAAGAGCAAGGTGTGACATTCCTCAGGACAGATGGTTTACAAATCTTTCAGAAAAAGGAAATACAGGTTCTGCATCTATCTATATAATGCTAAGTGAACTGTTTCAATCTGGTAAAATAAAAAAAGGGCAAAAACTTCTTTGTTATATCCCAGAGAGTGGAAGATTTTCAACTGCTTTTATGCTTTTAGAGGCTGTATAGATGGATATAAATGCTGTACCACAAGATGATAGTACAACTTATGCAAACAACAAAAAAGCCATTTATGCACGCGATGAAGATGGTAATATAAGAGCTGTAAGTTCAAGTGGTTGGGAAGCTGAAGAGACTGTTACAAAACAAGCCCTTCATGATTTGCAAGAACATGCCTCAGAAGCATATAATGATGTGAAACGCGGTCTAAAGTCACCACTCTATTTTCATATGTACAACATTCGTATGGATCTGCAAGTATTAGCTGAATCTACAGGTTTTTTTAAATGGAGTATTAAAAAAGATTTTTGCCCAGAAAAATTTGCAAAAATAAGTCAAAAAAGATTGGCTATTTATGCAGATGCTATGGGTATAAAAGAGGAAGACCTGCAAATTTTACCAAAAAAGGATACTGATGCATAAAGAGTTTCATCATACACACTCAGCACATTGTGAAAGTGGTGTTATGTCATCAATGCTTAGGTATTATGGTCTTAATTTAAGTGAGCCTATGGTTTTTGGTTTGGCTTCTGCTCTTACATTTGCATATCTACCTTTTGTTAAAATGGGTGGAATGCCACTTATTGCATATAGAAGTTTCCCTAAGTCAATTATTAAAAATATTCGTAAAAATCTTAATGTAAAGATGAAGTTAGAAACTTTTTCCAATAAAGAAAAAGGTGAAAAACGACTCAATGAACTTTTACAAGAGGGTAAAATAGTAGGTGCTCAAACTTCGGTTTATTGGTTACCATATTTTCCAGAAGAGATGCGTTTTCACTTTAATGCACATAATCTTCTAGTTATTGCAAAAGATGATAAAGACTACACAATAAGCGATCCTGTATTTGAAGAAACGGTTAAGTGTGATTTTGCTGCACTTACTAAAGCAAGATTTGTAAAAGGGGTGATGGCTCCAAAAGGTCTTCTTTACTATCCAATAGATGTTCCAAAAAGTGTAGATCTTAAGCCAGTAATTGTAAAAGCAATAAAAAAAGTTGCGAAATTGATGTTAAAAACACCTGTTCCTATAGCAGGTATAAAAGGTATTCGCTCTCTTGCAAAAGCTATTGAAAAGTTAGAAACAAAAGAGAAACGTTATGCAAAACTTTTTCTTGGTCATATTGTCAGAATGCAAGAGGAGATAGGAACAGGTGGTGCTGGTTTTAGATATATTTATGCCTCGTTTTTAAAAGAATCAAGTGAGATATTTGATAATAATAAAATACTGAGTGAAGCATCAGAGATGTTTTTAGAAGTTGGCGATGAATATAGAGAGTTTGCTCTTATGATTGCAAAAGCGCTTAAGTCAAAAAAAGAGATAAATTTTAAGGCAATTGCCCAAAAACTTAATAGTGTTGCAGATGAAGAAACACTTGCTTATAAAAAATTGTTAGAGTTTGTAAAAGAATATAAATAATGATTAAAATTTCTAATGTAACAAAAACATATGGTGCTAAAAAAGCACTTGATAATCTTTCCTTAGAAATTAAAGAGGGGTCCATTTTTGGACTTCTTGGTGTTAATGGTGCTGGAAAAACAACTCTTTTATCTATTTTAAATGCTCTTGTTGAGATGGATAGTGGAGAGGTGGAGATTTTTGGTCATTCTTTGTCTAAAGAGAAAACAAAAATTAAATCTTTAAGTTCTATTATCCCTCAACATTTAGCATTTTATGAAAATTTGAGTGTAGGGGAAAATCTTGATTTTTTTGCAAAAATTCAAAAAGCATCTCAAGAAGATTACGATAAAGCTGTAAGTGTAAATGCTCTTAAGGAACTTATGAAACAAAAAGCATCTACTCTTTCAGGTGGGCAAAAACGCCGTCTTAACATTGCCATAGGTCTGCTAAATAATCCTAAAGTAATCTACTTTGATGAGCCAACAGTTGGTATAGATCCCAAGAGTAGAAATGAGATTTTAGATTCTATAAAAAATTACAAAAATTTTGGTATTACCGTAGTCTACACCTCCCATTATATGAATGAAATTGAAAAAATTTGTGATGAAGTTGCCATTATTAGCGAGGGTAAACTTGTAGAGCAAAATACTTTAGAGAATCTTTTTCTAAGTAAAGATAATAAGTCAGTGAATATTGAAGTTGTATATAGCAATATTTTAAAAGAGTTAAATCTTAAGTTACTTGATGAAACAAATATAGAAGTTCCAAAAGAGCAACTGTGCGAACTTTTAGCTACATTAGAAGAGAAAAATATAATGATTAAAAAAATAGATTATGGCAGTACAAATTTAGAAAAATATTTTTTAAAAAGAACAGGTGTAGAAGATGTTTAGTGCCATGATAAAAAAAGAGCTTTTGCTTGTTTTTAGAGATAAACATGCACTTATGGCTTTATTTGTATTACCTGCTGTCTTTATTTTAATTATGTCTGTAGCAATGCGTGATCAATTTTCTTCAAAAAACCTAGAGTTTTCCCTATTTGTAAAAGATTTAGATAAAACATCAATGAGTCAAGAGATTATAAAATTAATTACAAACGATAAACATTTAGTACAGATAAAAGAGAAAGGTGATGCTCAGTTCTTTATTGTAATACCTGAAAATTATGAGCAAAATTCAAATGAAATACTAAAATTAAATGTACAAAAGTCTTTAAAAGAGAATGAGATAGAAGTTTTTAAATCACTTTTATCTGAACATATTTTAAAAGCTCGTTTTCATTACATATCTCAGAGTATTGAGCTATATTCAGGTAAAGCTTCAAAAATACTTGCAAATTTAGAAATCTCTAGTGATAAACTTTACAAGGTGAAATATAAAAACTCAAAAAAACTACCTAATGCAACACAGCAGAGTGTTCCTGCTTGGATAGTTTTTGGGATGTTTTTTATAATTATCCCTATGTCTACTATTTATATTAATGAACGCAAGCAAAATACTTTAATGCGTTTAAACTCTATGAATGTTTCTGTCTTTGCAATGACATTTACAAAAAGCATACCTTACTTTCTTATTAATCAAGTACAGGTGTGGATTATGATAGGTGTAGGTGTCTTTCTTGTTCCTTTATTCGATACACCAGCCTTGGCTATAAATGGTTCTGTATTGGCAATTTTAGAGATTGCAACAGGATTAAGTCTCGCTGCTATAGGAATCTCAACTCTCATAGCAGTAAGTGCAAGTTCAAGTGAGCAAGCAACAACTATAGGAGGAATTTTAAACCTTCTCTTAGGTGCAGTTGGTGGTGTGATGGTACCAAAATTTATTATGCCAGAGTCGATGCAAACTATTGCAGAATACTCTCCTATGGCATGGGGACTTGATGGTTTTTTAGATATATTTTTAAGTGGGGCTAACACTCAAGATGTTTTTATAGATTTTATAAAACTTTTTGTTTTTGGACTCGTATGTTTAGGAATATCTATGATAATATTACAAATAAGAATAAAAAAAGGGCTCTAATGGAATTGGAAGAATTAAAATATAATTTGAAAAAAATGATAATAGAAGATTGTGAGAAAGAAGATATAACACCAGAAGATGTTCCCAATGATGTTGAGTTGTTTTCTGAACAAAGTGGTTTAGAACTTGATTCTTTGGATGCATTAGAAATCTCTATGGGTTTACAAAAAAAGTATGGCATTAAACTTGGTGATCCCAAAGCTTTTAGAAGAGCTGTAACGACTATTGATGCACTTGCAGAACTTGTTCAAAAAGATCAAAATGGCTAATATTTTAAAAACATCTATTCTCTCTTCATTAGGTGATTTAAATAGTTCTCTTGAGGCTATAAAAAAATCACAAACAGGTATCTCTACAAGAGCTATTAGAGCAATAGAAGGTGATGTTGAGATGCCTTACTATACATTAGCAAAGAGTGTTGAAGATACTCAAGAGGGGATATATCCAGAGCTTAAAAAGGTAGTTGCCGAACTTTTAAGTGGCGTTTCTCAAGAAGATAAAAAACAAACCATTATTATTATCGGAACTTCTATTATTGATTGGCATGTAATTGATGCTATAGAGAGTAGTAATTATAAGTATAAGCGAAAAGTCTATGCATCTCAAAAGAGAAGCATAGACTCCTATGCAAAAGATTTAAGTGATGAATTTGAACTCAATGGTTTTACCCTTACCATCAATACCGCATGTACTTCGAGTGTAAACGCCATACTTGAGGCATCAAACCTTATTGATGCAGGAATTTATAAATATGGTATTGTTCTTGGATTAGAGATTTACTCACAGATGATGAGTAGTGGTTTTTATGCAATGCAACTCTTAAGTCAGACCACTATAAAACCTTTTGATATCAAAAGAGGTGGAACTATTTTAGGAGAAGCGGTAGCTGGTGTTTTGTTAGGAGATGATAAGAGCCAATGGCAGATAAAAGGGGGCTCTAGTAATTGTAATGGTGTGAGTATTACTGCTGTAAGTAGAGATGGTGATGAATTTGTTGAGATGATGCACAATGCACTAAAAACATCAAAAACATCTGTGGAAGAGATAACAGCTATTAAGGCACATGCAACGGGTACTGACTCTAATGATATTTCAGAGATAAATGCTATAAGTAAGGTTTTTGATAAGTCTGTTGTTTTTACAGCCTTAAAACCTTATGTAGGTCATACTGTTGGAGCATGTGGAGCCTTAGAAATAGCACTTTTCATGGCTTGTATAGATGATGGCTTTCTCCCTAAAACATTAAATCATGCAGATCCAATATTAAAAGATTACCAACCAATTTTAGAGAATAAAGAGTGTACTCATGGTACCTTTATGTTGAATTTTTTTGGTTTTGGTGGTAACAATACATCTTTAATTTTAAAAAAGGAGTTCTCATGAGATTATATGTTCATGCAATAAGTTCATATAGAAGTGATAGAGAAATCCTTAATATAAAAAAAGAGTTAAAACAAAAATCTAAAATGGACTTACGACGTAAAGAAGAGTTCATATATGCTGGTCTTTTTGGGGCTCTTCGATTACAAGAAAACTGTGAGATACAAAGAGAAAGTGAACTTTATCTTACTAGTGGATTTGGAAATATTAACATTCTTGCAAAGATGAATGAATATATAGTAGAAAAACAAGAATATATAAAGCTTTTTGATTTTATAAATATGCTTGGAAATACGACAAACTTTTATGTTGCAAGCGAGTTGGGTATTAAGGGGAAAAGTATTTTTGAAATATCAGATAATTTTATGTATTTTCATACACTTATATCTATTTATGCTTCTATATTGAAAAATAATAATGAAGTTATTATAGGTGCAATTGATTTAGCTTCACATAATCCAGAAGTTATGAAACGAGTTGGGGGAGTAGATGAATCTGTTAATGTTGTAAGTAGTGTTATGTATCAAAAAGTATCTTTTGAAGCAAAGAATGCTCTTTGTTCATTGGAGTTTGATAGTAGATTTTATACAAAAAGTGAAATTGAATCTCTTATTGAGAATGAAAATAGAGAAGTTATTTTTTCTACGAGATGTGATAATAAAAATAATGAATATTTTGAAACTTTTGCAAGTTATGTAGTAAATGATATGATTTTAAAAGCTAAAAATTGTCTTTATATAGAGTGTTATGAAAATAAGTATAAAATACTTAAAATCACACCTCTATAAAGTATAAATTATTTTGCTTGACAGACCATAAGAGTATGTCCAAAACCTAGGCCATCTATCTGCTCTGTCACTTGTAGTCCTGCTTCATTTGCAAATGTTTCAAATTCACTTGCTCTGTACATTTTGCTTGTACCATTTGCAAGAGCTGTAAAGTATGGAGAGGTATTTATAAGGCAGTATGCTCCTATCTCGTGAGTTTGTCGATCCCAAAATGGTTCTACAATATAAACTTTTCCATCTTTTGCTAGAGCATTTTTAGCACGTCTAAGAATATTAATTATGTCATTTACTCCAAAACAGTCTAAAAACTGACTCATCCATACGGCATCAACATCGCTTGGAAAGGCTAATGTATGGTCAAGTAGGTCGATTACATAACCTTTTACTCGATTCTCTACACCATGCTCTTTTGCACGTGTAAAAGCTTCATCTATCTGTGGTTGATGATCCAGTATTGTTACTGTTGTATGTGGTGAAGCTGATGTAAGGGCTACTGACCACTTGCCAGTATTCCCACCCACATCAAGCATATTTTTTATATTTTTTTCACTCATAATTTTCACTAATGTTTTAAATGCAGCATCAGAGTAAAAATGATCAAAGCCAAACCAGCTCTCTTTTGCTTTTTTTGGAAGCTTTGTGAGAAGAGGGTAGATAGTTTCCTCTTTTGTGTCAAAAACTTTATGTAATCCAACAGGTTCTCCATTTTTTAGAGATTCATCAAGGTAAAAAAGACCAAGGTAATTTACATCATGGTTATAGTTAAGGTTCGCTCTTGTCATCTCATCATTTTGTAAGAAATAACCAATTTTTGTGATGGTGTAGAGTTCATTTTCAAATGAAAGTGCACCCATACTAAAACCAGATTCACAAAGAACTTGTGTAGCATAGAGAGAGATTTCTCTATTATGTGCTATATCTTGAGCACTTAAACCTTTTTTGTTTTTTTGTAAAAGTTCGAAAATTCCCCAATCTCTTAAAAGTCTTGCAACTTGAAATACAATTGGTCCAAAAGAGATTTTTTGAGCCTCCATAAGAGCAGTAGCACCTGAAATATTTTTTGTATCAAACATATAAAATCACCCTTGTTTTTTTTAAATTAATACGATTATATCAGAAACACTCAGATAAAGAGAATATTAACGATATTTTAAATGAAACTTGTGTACAATTATTTTAAATATTTAAGGAAAAAGAATGAAAGAAGTTGATGTATTTATTATTGGTGCTGGACCAGCTGGGTCTATTGCAGGAGCAAAATTGGTTCAAGATGGTTATAGTGTAAAAATAGTAGATAAATTAAAGATGCCGAGATTTGTAATTGGTGAATCGCTTCTTCCAAGATGTAATGAACTCCTAGAAAATGCAAATATGCTTCAGAGTGTTGTTGATGCTAAGTTCCAATTGAAGGGTGGTGTCGTTTTTCAAAATGATACAGATGAACCTTCATTCTTAGACTTTTCAAATAATTTAGGACAAAAATGGGGAAGCTCATTTCAAGTAAAACGTGAAGTGTTTGATAAACTTCTTATAGATGATGCAGCGGCTAAAGGTTGTGATGTTGAGTATGAGATAGAAGTTATCGCATATGATGAAGATGCAAATATTATAACGGTAAAAGATTTGGATTCAAATAAAGAACAGTACAAGGCTAAAAAAGTACTTGATGCTTCAGGTTATGGTCGTGTACTTCCAAATCTTTTAGGTTTGCATGCAGATTCTCATTTGGCACTTCGTCGTGCTACTTTTGCTCGTGTCGATAATGACATCCGTCCTGAAGGTGTAAAAGAAGGGTATATCTTTGTAACTGTACATGGTGATAATGAAGCATGGATTTGGAATATTCCATTCTCAGATGGTACGACAAGTGTTGGTATTGTTTGTACAGAGGAGTATTTTAAAAGTTTCAAAATGAGTGATAAAGAGTTCTGGGAACACATAATTTACTCAAATAAATGGACAAAAGAACGCTATAAAAATTCTAACTATACTGTTGATGTTAACTCTTTAAGTGGTTACTCTTCAGCTGTTACAAAACTTTATGACAAAAATTTTATATTAACTGGAAATGCTTCAGAATTTTTAGACCCTGTATTTTCATCTGGTGTTACATTAGCATTAGAATCTGGTGCAAAAGCAGCAGAACTTACTTCTCGTGAACTTAAAGGTGAAAATATTGATTATAAAGTTGAGTATGAAGATTATATGATGCTTGGTATTGATGTGTTTCGTGATTATGTTAACACTTGGTACGACGGTACATTACAAACTATACTTTTCTCAGATAAGAAAAACCCTGAGGTAACAAAAAAAATTGTTTCTATTTTAAGTGGTTATGTATGGGATGAAAACAATAGCTTTGTAACATCATCAAAATATGCTTTAGAAAAGACATACGAAGTTTTAAAATAATGCTAAAAGCTTTTTTTCTTTTTTTTCTTTTTTTGAGTGCCTTATATGCACAAAGTTATAGCTTTACTGAGTTGAGATACAGTGATGCCATAGGAAAATCTATGCAACTCGATGGTGAGATTACTTTTAAAAAAGAGGGATTAGAGATAAAGTACCCTAAGAGTAAAAGAGTTTTAGACTATGATGGTGAGGAGATTAGTTTTTTTGAAGATGGAAATCTAGTTGAACTCCCCTCAGAACAAATCTCAAATATGATGCACTATTTTGATATTTTAAAGTTACTTCATGAGGGTGATGAAAATGAATTAAAAAGCCGTTTTATTATAAAAAAACTTAATGAAAAAACTCTTTTATATCCTACTAATAATCTTAAATATTATATTGAGCATATTGAACTTTTAAAGAAAAACAGTACTCTTAAAAATATAAAACTTTTTTTAAAAAATAATGATTCTATTACTATAAATATTACAAATGAAATATCTTAATCACCTTCTTCTTTTAGTTTTACTTCTTGTAGGTTTTTTGCTTAAAGAGCATATTCATATATCTACAAATTTGCTCTCACTTTTTGCATCTAAAGAGAGTGTAGAAAAACTAAGCATAGCAAATCATCTTGGATACTCTAAAGAGATGCTTATCGCTGTAAAAGGTTTTTCAAAAGAGTCTAAACAAAATGTTAGAGAAATAACAAAAAAACTTCAATCACTTCAAGATATTGAATTTGTGCAATTTACTCTTACTCCTTCACAAGATATAGCTGAGTATTATAAAAAATATTACCCACTTTTAGCAAGTTTTCAAGCGAAAAAATTAACTAAAAAAGAGGTCCAAAAACAATTACAAACTCTTTATGATAAACAGCTACATAGTGTTTTTTATACAAGCATAGATAAAAATGACCCATTAAAACTTTTTCATTTAGAACTTACAAAAAGTGCTACTCTTAAACATAAAGGGAATATGATTGTTTTAGGTGAATATGGCTATCTAATACGTGTACAGACAAATATTCCTCCCTCTGAAATGGGTAGAGCAAAAAGACTTTATGATGAAGTGCAAAGCATTATAAAAGTATTTCCAGATACTGTGGCATTTGCACCATTTTTTTATACTGTTGAAAACTCGGCAGCATTTAAATCAGATGTTCAGTGGATAGCAATTCTCTCAAGCATTGTTTTAATTTTAATATATTTTTTACTTTTGAGAAATATAAAACTTCTTGTTGAAACATTGGTGACACTTTTTTCCTCTATGGTTTTTGCAGCACTTTTTGCCACTACTTTTTTTGATAATTTTAATGTTCTCTCTTTAGCATTTGGTATGAGTCTCACTGCTGTGAGTATAGATTACCTTTTACATTACTATTTTCATAATTTTTATGAGAGTAAAAAAAGAGTAGATAAAAATGTTCTTTATGGATTCTTAACAACACTTAGTGCCTTTGGTGTTTTCTCTTTTATTCCCATACCTATTATTTCACAAATTAGCTTTTTTGCACTATTTTCTCTTTCGTATGCTTATGTTGTTTTTAGTTTTGTCTTTCCTTATTTAGGGATTAAAAGTTATACAAGAACTACTGAAGTACAAAGTGCCTCTTCAGGTAAAAAAATCTCAGCATTGAGTCTTTTTTTTATCTCTCTTATACTTTTTAGTTATAGCGCTTTTCATTTTAAACTTGATGCAAATATAAGAAATTTAGATTATCAAAACCTATCGCTTAAGTCGGCTGAAAAGCTTTTTAAAGACAACTCCAAATCATCACTTAGTCCAGTCATAGTAGAAGCTCCTTCCAAAGAGTTACTTATAGAAAATTTACATATCTTAAAACATAGTGTTTCGAAAAGTTTTTCACTTGCCTCTTTTGTATTAGATAAAAAAACTTGTGAGCAAAAACGCGATGCACTCAAACAGTATAACTTCACCCAATTAAGAGCTTATATTGAAGATGCCTCTCTTAAGGTTGGTTTTAGAGATGCTTATTTTAAAGATGCTTATAAATTTGCAGAGAAAAAACAAGAATATAAACTTCCGAACTTAAATATATTTCAAAGTTTTTCTCTTTCTGCATACAATGATGGTAAGAGATGGTATAGTATTGCATTAGTTGATGATGCTCAAAAGGCTCAAACTCTTCCCTTTGTTACAGATATAAATGTAAAAGCAATGTTTGATAAATCTACGCAGCAAATGTATAAAAAGTTAGTTCTTTTTGGCTCTTTTGTTCTTGTTATTATTTTTGTATTGTTATTAGTAAGTGTGAGAAAAAAGATTCTTTATGCTTTAAATTATATTCTTTTTCCTGTAGCTCTTAGTCTGGCTGTACTTACAACTCTAGGATCTATCAATATTATGCATCTTTTTTCACTTATTATTTTAGTTGCTATTGGCATTGATTATGGAATCTATATGAGTAATTCAAAAAAACCTACCCATACAATGTTAGCTATCAAGTATTCACTTTTAAGTACTTTTGCTGCTTTTGGGGTGTTGATTTTTAGTAGTATAGTTGCTTTAAACTCCATAGGTATGGTTATAACAATAGGGTGTGTGGCTATATATATTTTAATAAAGGTGATGCGATGATTTTAGAGTATATTCATGCAGATAATTCTCATGAATTTATAGAGTTTTCTAATAGCTCTCATTTGACAAATAATTGGGAGTATATACAAAACCCTAATAAGTTGAATTTTATTCAAAATTTTATTCCTAGTTATTTAAGCGGACAAAAGATTGTACTTTTTGATGCAAATCATAAACAGCTTTTAGATTTTTATAATAAAAACGATATTAACAAATTAGAGGGTATTGAAGAGTTAGCTGAAGATACTAAATTGCTTTTTTTTACTTCGGGAAGTAGTGGTTTTCCTATTGGGGCTTTTAAATCAAAAAGAAATCTTGAATGTGAAGTGAAAAGTCTTCAAAAAATAGTAAGTAAAAATAAAATACAAAGAGTAGTAGTAACTGTTCCTTTTGTTCATATCTATGGAGTCTTAGCTGGACTTCTCCTCCCTCTTTCACTTGGAGATATTACACTTGTTATCAAAGAAGATTTTCTCCCTTATGAGTTGATTGAAGAGGCAAAAAAAGAGCATACCCTTGTAGTTACTACTCCTGTATTTATAAAAGCATTAGGAAAACTCCCTAGTGAACATAAGCTTGAAAATACACTTTTTATCTCCTCTACTGCACCTTTGGCATTGGAAGATGTTACTCTATTTGAAGAGAAGTGTGACTCTAAAGTAATGCAACTTTTTGGTTCAACAGAAACAGGGGGTATTGCATATAAATTTGGTTCAAGTGTTGAGTGGCAGCCACTCGATGGTGTTAGTGTTGCAATGCAAGAAGATAAATTAAGTATCTGTTCTGAGTTTATCTCTCCATACCTCTTAAAAGAATCTATTGAAAAACTCTCACAACCTTATGTTACAGAAGATATAGTAGAAATAAAAAACAATACATTTACACTTATAGGTCGAAGTAATAAGCTTATAAAAATAGCAGGAAAAAGAATCTCAGCACTTCAAATAGAAAATATTTTAGAAGAGATTCCAGAAATAGATAAAGCTATTGTGAGTTTAGTTTACAAAAAAGAACTTTTAAGAAGTGAGCAAATTGTTATCACATTAGAAGCAGATATGAAGCTTGATAAAAAGCGAATCAAAGAAAAAATAGCCCAATACTATGGTATTATTACAATCCCATTTACACTTAAGTATGTCGATAAAATTAACTACTCTGCAATGGGTAAAAAAGTAATATTTAAATAACAAGGAACATTTATGGTAAAAATTGAAGAAGTAAAACAAAAGATTATTGAAGGTTTAAATTTAGAAGATATTGAAGTAGATGAGATTGAAGATGACATGGCACTTTTTGGTGATGATGGTTTAGGTCTTGATTCAGTTGATGCGATAGAACTTACTCTTGTTTTAGAAAAAGAGTTTGGTGTAAAAATAACAAATATGGCGGAAGCAGAAAATATTTTTGCATCAGCAGCATCACTAACTAATTATATAAACGAAGAAAAAAGTAAATAATAATGCAAGAGATAAAGCTCCCACATCTAGCACCTATCCGTTTTGCTCAAGAGGTATTAATGAAAGAGGAAAAAATGGCAAGAGTATCTCTGGCATTTGGAACACCTCCTTCTTTAGCTATGATGGTGGAAGCAGCTGCTCAAAGTAGTGCAGCTTTTAGATTGAACGATAGTGATAATGCTTACTTAGTTAGTATCAAAGGTGTAAAATTACATCAAAATCCAACACAAGAAAATTTAGTTGCTGAGATTGTTGATGCTCATAGACTTGATATGATGCGTTATGTTGAATTTCAAATTTTTGAACAAGAAACTTGTGTTGCAAGTGGTACCTTGGTGATAGCAGTACATTAGATGCAAGAATATGACAGCATAATTATTGGTTCTGGTGCAGGAGGTCTCTCTTGTGCTCTTTGTCTTGCAAGAGAGGGACAAAAAGTTTTAGTTTTAGAACAACATTATCTTGCTGGTGGTTGGTGCCATACTTTTAAAAAAGGGAAGGGTCATTTTACTCCTGGTATTCACTACATAGGTCTTTTGGCTGAGGGTGAATCTTCAAATAATCTTTATAAAGGTTTAGGGATAGCTAATGACTTAGTCTTTTTTAGAATGAATCCAAAAGCTTTTGAGCATTGTTATATTGGTGATGAAAGATTTGATATACCTGCGGGTATAGAGGCTTTTAAAACTGCACTTATTGAAAAGTTTCCAAAAGAGAAACGGGGTATAAATAGGTACCTTAATACAGTAAGAGATGTAAGTAAAGAGTTACAACTTATTCCAAAAATAGAAACTCTTTGGGATAAGATAACAATTCCTTGGCGAACAAGACATCTTGGGAAATATGGACTTTTTTCTCTTAAGCGTGTAATATCTTGGCATCTGAAGGATCCCCTTCTTCAAACTATTTTAAATACTCAAGCGGGTGATCATGGTTTACCACCAAAACTTGCTAGTTTTCCTCTTCATGCAGCTGTTATGGAACACTACTTAAGTGGTGGATACTATCCAATGGGTGGTGGTTCTTCTATTGTAAATGCGATGCTTAAATCTTTTGAGTCTTATGGTGGAGAGATACGAACAAAATCTCTCGTTAAACATATTATTATGGAAGATGAAAATGGTGTACAAACTGCTAAGGGCATAGAGTTAGAAAGTGGAGAAAAACTTTTTGCAAAAAATATCATATCAAATGCTGATCCACATAAAACTTACTTAGATTTAATTGGTAAAGAGTATTTAAGTGAAGCACTCAATAAAAAGTTAGAAGAAACAGAGTACTCTTGTAGTTCTCTAATTCTCTTTTTAACTGTAGATATGGATGTAACAAAGTTTGGTATAGATTCAGGGAATATTTGGCTTATGCCAAAGAGAGATACTGATGAAGTATATGATGAGATGATGGGCGATGATATAAGTAGTGGAAGCGAATTTTTGGGAGCTTTTATAAGTTGTACTACCTTAAAAGATCCAAGTAGTTTTGATGGAAAACATCACACTTTTGAAGTGGTGACATTTATAAATAATGAGGTGTTTAACAAGTACAAAAACGAAGATGCAAAACGCACACAAGAGTACTTAGATCTTAAAGAGAAACTTACAAATAAGATGTTAAATACAATTGAAAATGTGATTCCTGGAATTAGTGAACATATAGTTTATAAAGAATTAGGAACTCCTCTTACAAATGAATACTATATAAATGCGACAAAGGGAAGTGTTTATGGAACACAAAAATCTCTCAATCAGATTGGTCCAAATGCTTACAGAGCAAAAAGTGAGATAGAAAATCTTTATTTATGTGGTGCAAGTATTTTAGCTCATGGGGTTACAGGTGCTACTTTCTCAGGAGTAGATACAGCAGCAAGAATTTTAGGATGTAGGCAAGATGATTTATTAGAGTTTGATGAATCACAACATTTGAGGATTTATGAAGCAGAAGATAAAAATCAATACCTTAAAGGAATAGAGGATGTTTAAAGGACTTTATGAAGTTGTGAACAAGAGTGAAAATAGTGTTGAAATAAAATTAAGCGATAAAAAGCATCCAATATTTAAAGCACATTTTCCTTTTCATCCAGTTTTACCTGGTTTTGTACATTTTGAGATAGTAGCAGATGTTTTTAATCTTGAAATTACAAGTATAAAAAAAGCAAAATATATGGCTCTTATAAAACCAAAAGAGCTTCTTCGTTATGAAAAAAAAGCAAATAAATTTCGTGTTTTTCGTGGCGATGAAGAAGTGGCTAGTTTTACTCTATGAGCATACTCTTTGTTATTCCTGTTTATAACTCTCCATATATTAAAGAGGTTATAAAAGATTTACATAGTGTTGGGTATAAAATTCTTGTTGTTGATGATGGCTCTGATAATCCCGTAACATGTAGTTTAGAGAATGTAGAGATTCTAAGACATAAAGAAAACATGGGAAAAGGTGAAGCGATTTTAAGTGCTGCAAAAAGAGCTAAAGAGCTTGGGTATGAAGCAATATTAACATTTGATGGTGATAAACAGCATTTAAGTTCTGAAGTTATTAAACTTATAAATGTATACGAAAAAGAGGCAATAGTAATTGGTAATCGCAATTTTGAAGTGGCTAATGTTCCAGAGAGTTCTAAATTTGGTAGAAAATTTAGTAATTTTTGGGTCTATTTGGAAACTTTTAAACATTTAGGTGATACTCAAAGTGGATTGAGAATATATCCTGTATCTATACTAGATTTACATATAAAAAATCGCCGTTTTGATTTTGAAATTGAGGTTTTAGCACTTCACTCTTATAGAGCTGGCAAAATTATAGATGTTACAGTAGATTGTTATTACCCTCCAAGTCAAGAGAGGGTGACACATTTTGATAAGCTATATGACAATATTCGCTTAACAAAGGCACATACAAAGTTGATGTTGCAAAGATATATATTACTAAGGGGATGGTTATGGGAGTAAAGCAGTATGGAAATGCTTTAGGTCATAAAATAATAATATCACTTTATAAAATTTTTGGTTATAAGTTAGTATCTTTTATTTTAAATTTTGTTGCTTTTTATTATGCTCTTTTTGCCCCTTCGGTAAGAAAATCTTTACAAAGTTATTATGATAAACTTCAAATTGAATTGACTTTTTGGGTATACTATAAACATATAAGATTTTTCGCTTATTCTATTTTAGATAGATTTATTTCACGCATATCAAAAGATGAAATCGTTTTTGTAAGAGAAAATAGAGAAGTGTTTGTTTCTATGCAAGAGGGTGGTGTTGTCTTACTTTCACATATAGGTGGCTGGGCAACAGCTGCACACTCTTTAAATGCCAATATACCACCAATGCATATGGTTATGCGTGAAGCACAAAAAGACAAAATAAAAAGACTAGAACGCGATAAAAAAAGAGCAAATGAATCAATAGTAAAAGTTATTGACTTAAATGATGGTGCTATTGCTGCAAATATTCAAATAGCTAATGTACTTATGAATAAAGAGATTGTTGCTATGATGGCAGATCGTGTTACAGATAGTTCCAAAACAGTAGATGTGATATTCTTAGGAGAAAAAGTACAGATAAATAAAAACCCTTTTGATATTGCATTTAGATTTCAGAAAAAGCTTGTGGCAACTTTTGTTGTGAGTGAAAAAATGAAAGAGTATAAGATCATTTTTAGGGAAATAAAACTTGAAAATAAAAGTTTAGAAGAGATAGCCCAAGAATATATGAATATTCTTGAAAATATAATCAAAATATATCCAAATCAATGGTACAATTTTTATGATTTTTTTAATTAGAGTAGACAGAGGAAAATAAATGTTAATAAATAATAGAGTAATTTCATATGAGAATTTTTTGCATGACAGTAATGTTAAATTAGATGATAGTCAAGAATTTATAGATTTTATAAATGCAGGTCATGATTTTTTAATAGAAAATATTAGTCAAGGTCGCCCAATATATGGGGTAACAACAGGATACGGTGAAGCAGGACAAAACTATGCAGCTTTTGAAGAAGCGCAAGAACTTCAAAAAAACCTTTTTAGTTTTCATGGATGTGGAGTAGGTGAATACCTCAGTGAAGAGGTTTCTCGCATTATGGTGACTATTCGTATGATTAGTCTTTCAAAAGGGAAAAGTGGTATAAGTTATGATCTTTTAAAGCGTTTTGAGATGCTTCTACAAAGAAAAATTTACCCTCTAATTCCCTCACAAGGTTCTGTTGGTGCGAGTGGTGACTTAACACCACTTTCTTATATTGCAGCAGTAATTGCAGGGGAAAGAGAAGTTTATTATAATGGTGAAATTCGTGATACAGCAGAACTTTACCAAGAGTTAGGTATTGAACCTTATGTGTTTAAACCAAAAGAAGCATTAGGTATTATGAATGGTACAGCAGCAATGAGTGCTATTGCTATAAATGCCATTAAAAAATTTGAAACTATTTTAGCAACGACTGAGAGTTTTATAGCAAGTATTTTTGAGCTTCTTCTTTGTGATGTAACACCACTAGAACCATTTGTACATGAGAGTAAACCTTTTGATGGACAAAAGAAAACAGCTGCAAATATTTTGGCAAAATGTACAAATTCAAAACTTACACATGAAGCTTTTGGACGTTATGATCAGTTTCATCTTGAAGCGGAGCAAAATATTCAAGACCGTTACTCTATTAGATGTTCTCCACAAGTTTTAGGTGTTGTTCATGATAACCTTACAATTGCAAAAAGATGGATAGAAACAGAGATTAATGGAGTAAATGACAATCCACTTATTGATCATATAGGAAGAAAAATATATACATCTGGAAACTTCTATGGTGGTTATGTTTGTCATGCTATGGATACTATGCGTATATGTGTTGGTAATGTTGCTGACTTACTAGACAAAGAGTTTGGACTTTTAGTTGACCATAAATTCAACAAAGGTTTAGGTGAGTCTTTAAAATTAAACAAAAAATCTACACATCATGGTTTTAAAGCGATGCAAATAACACTTAGCTCTTTAACAGCTGATGTTATTATGAATACTGTTCCAGCATCTTTAAATTCTCGTCCAACTGAGTCTTTTAATCAAGATAAAGTAAGTATGGGAGCTACAGCTGCACTTCATTTTGCTGCACAACTTCCAGATTTAACAAATATGTTAAGTATCGCTATTATAGGTATGGCGCAAGCAGTTGATTTACGTGGTAAAAGTGAAGTATCTGCGTTTTTAGCAGCAAATTATGACAAAGTAAGAGCTGAAGTAGCACCTTTGGAGTTCGATAGACGTATGGATATTGATATTAAAATGATTAATAAGATGATTCTAGAGGGTGTATTTGCATAATGAGTGAAATGAAAAAAGTTTTAGTAACAGGTGCTACAGGTGCTATTGGTGAGGCTTGTGTTAGATATTTCCATGAAAATGGTTATTTTGTTTACATAAATTACCGTAATAACAAAATAAAAGCAGATGAGTTACACTCTGAGTTAGTAAATTCTCAAACTATTAAGTTTGATATAGCTAATAAAGAGGAGGTTCGCTCTGCTTTAGAATCTCTAGAGATAGATGTTTTAGTAAATAATGCTGGTATTACAAAAGATAATCTCTTCTTTTTTATGGGAGATGATGAGTGGCATGATGTTATAGATACTTCTGTAAATGGTACTTTTTATGTTACAAAGGCTATCCTTAAAAATATGATAGCAAATAAACGTGGTTCAATTGTAAATGTAGCTTCAGTTTCTGGGCTTGTTGGTAATGCTGGACAAACAAATTATTCTGCTGCAAAGGGTGCTATGATAGCATTTACAAAAGCACTTAGTGCAGAAGTTGCTCGTTATAAAATTCGTGTAAATGCTGTCGCTCCTGGACTTGTAGAATCAGAGATGACAAAAGATTTACCACTTAAAGAGATGAAAAAAGCGATTCCATTAAGACGAATTGGAAAGCCTGAAGATGTAGCAGAAACTGTTTTCTTTTTAGGAGATAAGGCTGCATATATTACAGGTGAAACTATCAACATCAGTGGTGGTATGGTGCGATGAAAATTGCCATAATTGGTGGAGGGCTTAGCGGACTTCTCTGTGCTTTAATGCTAGAAAAACGTGGCTATTCTCCAACCATTTATGAAAGACTTCCAAAAGTGGGAGGGGTGCTTGACTCTTTTAAAAGAAAGAAAGTTCTTTTTGATGTAGGGTTCCACTACTCTGGGGCACTTGCAAAGAACCAGTACTTATATAATTCTATGGAGTCATTAGATCTTTTAAATAAATTGAAACTTCAAGAGTATGAGGGCAGCTTTGATACTATTTATATAGATGGAGAAATTTTTACAATTGCAGAGAGTTCTGTGGCGTTTAAAGAGCAACTACAAAAGCAGTTTAAAGATGAGCATCAAAATATAGAAAACTTTTTTCAAAAATGTTATGAGGCAAGCGTTATTAGCTCAAAACCTGAAAATTTTGTGACTATTGATTCACGAAGTCTTCAAGATGTAATGGTAGATATTAAAAACGAAACATTAAGAAAAATATTTCTTCATTTTACAATTTTTTATGCCACAGAGTTTTATGAAAAAGCTTCTTTTGATTTTTATGCGAAAATTTTTATAAATATGCTTGATGGAACTAGAAAAGTAGAGGGTGGCGGCGGTGCTATTATAAAAGCACTTACTGATTCTCTTTTACGAACAAGTATCTACAAACGTAGTGAAGTTACAAAAATTTTGCAAACTTCAGAGGGTGTAAGTGGATTAATTTGTAATGGAGAAAAGGTAGAATATGATGCTATTATATCTACGGTACATCCAAAAGTTACTATGAAGATGTTTGATGAGCTAGATAAGAAGCAGACACGCTATAAAAAGCATATAGATGCTTTAGAAGAGTCTCCTTCATTCTTTTCTATCTTTTGTCTTATTGATGCTGAAATTAAGTTAAATATGTACTTTTATGAAGATGAGTTTATCTCTGTTTTACCTTCTCGAACATATGAAGGTAAAACTGTAGCTACAATCTTAGCAGGAAGTTATTATAGTGAATATGAAAACCTTTCAAAAGAAGAGTATAAAATTAAAAAAGAAAAAGAGTGTGCTTATCATCTACAAAGAGTGCAAAAGCTCTATAATTTTGGTAATATAGAGGTCTTAGATAGTTCCACGCCAATGACAAAGCAATATTATTCTAATGGTTGTGAGGGGAGTATTTATGGCGTTTTATGTTCAGCAAAACAAAAGAGTCTTTCTGTTCTTATGCCAAGAACACGTGTGAAAAACCTTTATTTTGCAGGGGAAAATATAATCGCTCCAGGGCTTATAGGTGCATTTTTAGGTGCAGAGATATTAATGAATTATTTTACAAAACTAGAAGATTAAGGAAAAAATTATGAGAAGAGTTGTTATTACAGGTGTTGGTTTAAATTCACCTTTAGGAAATTCTTATGATAAACTTTATGAGAGTCTCAGAGATTCAAAATGTGGTATCTCTTATGTTAAAGAGTGGGATGAGATTGCAAACCTCAATACAAAAGTTGCAGGTGTAGTAAAAGATTTAGATTTTAAAGCAATTCCTAGAAAATTTCGTCGTTCTATGGGACGAGTTGCACAATTAAGTGCTATCTCAACATCTCAAGCTATAGCAGATGCAGGGCTTACCCAAGAGCAATTAAGCTCAAAAAGATGTGGTTTGGCATTTGGCTCTACCATGGGTGGCAATGAAACAATGTTTGAGTATGTTCCTGAAGTAAAACAAAACATGAGTTTTCGTGGTCAAAATTCTATGGCATTTTTAAAGATGATGAGCCATACCGTCGCTGCAAATCTTGCTCAAATGTTTGAGATTAAAGGGAGAAATATTCCAACATGCTCTGCTTGTACCTCTTCTTCTCAAGCTATTGGTGCTGGGTATGAAAGTGTAAAATATGGTATGAGTGATATTATGATTTGTGGAGGGAGTGAAGAGCATCATTACCTTTCAGCAGGTGTTTTTGATGTCATGGGTGCTGCTACTTCAAAATATAATGACACACCTGAGCAATCTTCTCGTCCATTTGATAAAAGCCGTGATGGACTTGTAGTTAGTGAGGGGAGTGGTGCTTTAGTTTTAGAAGAGTTAGAGCATGCTCTTGCTCGTGGTGCAAAAATTTATGGTGAAATAATTGGTTATGCAACAAGCTGTGATGGCTCTCATATAACAACCCCATCAAAAGAGGGTATGGAGCATGTTATGCGAAGCTCTTTAGAAGATGCAAATATTGAACCTGATGCCATAGAGTATATAAATGCTCATGCAACAGCTACTGCTCGTGGAGATATAGCAGAGTCTCATGCAACACATACTGTTTTTGGCTCACAAACGCCAGTAAGTAGTACAAAAGGGCATATGGGGCATCTTTTAGGTGGTTGTGGTGCAGTTGAGAGTATTATTTGTCTTATTACTTTAAATAAATCTTTTTTACCAAGAACATTAAACTTTAAAAATCTTGATGAAGAATGTGCACCTATAAATATACTTGGAAAAAATGTTCAAAGAGAGAGTGAAGTTGTTATGAGTAATAACTTTGCATTTGGTGGCATAAATACATCGTTAATTTTTAAGAAATTTAAGGCTTAAAATGCATGACATAATATTTGTGAATCCCCCTTATGAGCGTGTCTCAGCAGGAACTGATTATCTTAAATATATTACGAATCAGTCTCCTTCTATAGGGCTTCTTTTACTTGCTGCAAAATCACGCGAAATAGGGTACAATCCACGAATAATAGAGGGAGATATAGAAAGACTTCTTCCTGAGGAGATTGCAGAGATAGTTTTAGAAGAGAATCCTAAATTTTTAGGTATTACTCTGTTTACTGTTGGTGTTTTTAATGCTTCAGTTATTGCTAAAATAGTAAAAGAAAAAAATCCTAATATAGTCATACTTGTAGGTGGACCACATATATCGTCAATGGGTTATGAAACTATGCAGCGTTTTCATGAATTTGATGTTGCTGTTATTCATGAGGGTGAATTAATTTTAGAAAATCTTCTGAAAAACATAGAAAATGCCAAGTCTCTCGAAGAGGTCAATGGCATAATGTACAGAGATGAAACAGGTGCAATAAGAAGAACAACTCCTCCACCAAACATAGAGGATTTAGATGTTTTACCACTTCCTGCTTGGGATTTGCTTCCAAATTTTCCTCAAAATTATCTTCCAGCGATTTATGATTATCCAAGAGCACCTGTTGCTACATATTCAGCATCTCGTGGATGTCCATTTCTTTGTGAATTTTGTGATACATCTACCTTTGGCGGTAAGATTCGTTATAACTCCCCAAAAAGAGTTTATGAAATCATGAAACATCTAAGTGATACCTATGGTATAAAGCATTTACAGTTTATAGATGATTTATTTGTAGCACATAATGCGAGAGTGCAAGAGCTTTCTAAACTTCTTATAGAAAACCCAATCGATATGACTTGGAGTTGTACAGCACGGGTAAATACTGTAAAACCTGATACTTTGGCACTTATGAAAAAAGCTGGATGTTGGGAGATAAGTTTTGGTTTAGAGAGTGGAAGTGATAAGCTACTTGATGATATGAAAAAATCACAACGTGTTTCTACGGCTGTTAATGCTGTAAAGTGGACTCATGACGCAGGTATTCGTGTGAAGGGGCTATTTATGCTAGGTTATCCTGGTGAAACACCAGAGACTATTGAAATGACAAAAGATTTTGTGCAGTCCATACCTCTAACAACGATGAACCTTTCAAAGTTTACACCGTATCCTGGTTCACCAATTTATAAAAAACTTTATGGAACTTCCATTAGAGAAGAGGATTGGGAGAGGCTTAATGGTATGAACTTTGTGTATCAGGCAGAGGGATTTGAAGAGGAAGATTTAGATAGAGAATATACTGAGATAATTAAGTCTTTTTATAAGCGCCCAGAGATACTATGGTACTATACTAAAATGTCTTTAGCAAACTTAACACATCTTATAAGACTAAGTAGGTTTGGATTGGGTTTTTTAGGTTCAAAAATTGGTCTTAAAATTTAATTTTTAAGATTATATATGAAAAAATATATTATAATGACGGCATTAAAGAATTTAATAAATATGAGGAAATACATTGGCAACTCAAGAAGAAGTTTATAGTAAAATAAAAAGTGTTTTAATGGATGAGTTTGAAGTAGAAGAAGATGATATATCTATGGAAGTAAATCTTTTTACTGATTTGGAACTTGATAGCTTAGATGCAATTGACTTAATGGTTACACTTGATAAAGAGTTAGGAATTGAGATAAAAACAGAAGAGATGCAAGATATGCGTACCATTCAAGATGTATGTGATTTTGTATTAGCTTCTGTCTCTGTAGATGAGTAGTGTAATAACATTTTTTTTCGCACCCTCTTTTTTACTTCTTATTCACTACTTTGAGTTTAGAAAAATTGTTCTACTCTTTGTAGGAATATCTCTCATCTTTTTAATTTATGCTTTTGTAAAGAACAAGAAGCTTGAAGATTTTGTTGTACTTGGTATATATTTAGTTTTATTGAGTCTTGCCTATGTTTTTGTAAGTATAGAGACTGTGAAATTTATTCCTGTTTTTACTTCTATGGCATTTTTCTCCCTTTTTGCTGAAGCAGCCCTCCATAAGAAAGAACTTATTTATCGTTTGACACAAAAGTTTTATAAAAAAGAACTCTCTCAAAAAGAGACAGAGTATTTGAAAAAAGGGGATGCCTATTGGGCATTGTCAATTCTAACTTATATGCTCGTGCAAGTGGCTCTTGTGTTTTATGCAAGTGATGCAATATGGGCTATTTATAGCTCTATAGGATGGTATGTATATTTCGTAGTAATTCTTGGTTTACAAATAATTTATGGAAAAGTTTATGCGCTTAAAGTGTATTCTTAGTGTTTATGCTTTTTTCCTTTTTTGGGGAACCATAGCTCTTTTTGTATTTCCTTCTCTTTTGGTCTATTTTGTTGTCTACTTTTTTGTGAAATATCCACAAGATTATTTTCAGTATCTCTCTTCAGTAATTTATAGAATCTTTTTTAAACTATTACCTGTTGTTGATTTAAAGGTGCATCTACTTGATGATATGCCTCAAGGTGCTATTTATGTAGCAACACATCAATCAAGCTTAGATTACCCAATTCTTGGAAGTTTTATTAAAAAATATTTAACAGTTACAAATCTGAATTTTACAAAAATTCCTTTTGCATCTTATGTTGGAAAACTCATAGGGGCAAGAGCTCTTAATAAAAATAATTTGGGTGAGATAGCGAATATGTATGAGGAACTTGAAGAAATTTTAAAAGATAACCGTAATATTATTATATTTCCAGAGGGAACTAGAAGTGATGGAAGTCAATTAGGAAGATTTAAAAAAGGTGCTTTTCGATTAGCAATGAAAACAGGCAAACCAATTGTCCCTATTATGATAAATGGATCAGCAAAAATTTTAGCTAAAGGTGACCCTTGTTTTAAAACGACAAATAAAACATTAGTTGAAGTAACAATGTTTCCTCCGATATATCCAAAGAATTTTGAAAACGAGATAGAGATGTTAGAGCATACACAGAGTATTTTAAAATATTAAATTATTTAAAATACTTGGATTCAGCACTGGATTATTTGACACCTGATGAGGTGTATTACAAAGGTGCTAATAATAAATGCTTTGATGCTAAAAGTGTGTTACTTTGGGTAGCATAAGAGTTGGAATAAGTGCCAGACCATAATAAATGTCATATTTAAAAGTTGCCCTTCGGGTGAAAAGAGAAGTCACAAGCTGACTGCGTTAAAAGTTCTTAAAACTACCAGTAGTTCTTTCAAACTTTTGCCTTGCATCTTATAACTTCTCTTTTCATTAAATTATGACATTTATTATGGTCTGGCACTTAAAAAGAAATTTTGAATTGGTCTTGATATATGGGGACATTATAGTACTTAATTTGGACAACTGTTCTGACATTTACCGTTTTATAGTATTAAGTGGTTTGTTTTTCTGGGGACATTATAGAATGCTAATGGCTATAAAAAGTTTTTAGTTGACTGTTTTTAATGTTGTAAAAATAATTGAGTGGTGTTTTTTGTGCTTGGTTAGAATTGCTGAATACCTCTTACTTTATGTTATAATGTTTTATCACAAACAAAAGGATTCTTAAATGAAAAGAATATTGCTATTATTTGTCTCTTTTATGGGACTTGTACTTTTAGTAAGTGGGTGTGGTTCAGCGAAATTATCACCGGATGTACAAAAAAGTTTTGATACAAAAGCAAAGCTTTACACAACACAAAATATGCACTACAACATAGCTAGACGAGGTGTGAAACTTGTTGAAACAACAAACTACCAAGTGGGTATGCTTATTCCTGTAAACTCTGAAGTTACTATGGAAGATGTAAACAGTAAACAGATTGTTTTTCTTTACCAAGGTCAAAAAGTGATTTTAAGAAATCATATCAAATACACAGGTTTAGCAATTAATGAAATAGCCAAAAGATACTTTTCTCCAAAGAAAGTTAACTTAAGAAAGTTTTCAAGAAAAGAAAGAAAAGCAATTTTATCTGCACAAGTTGTACCTGGTATGAGTAAAGAAGCAGTTCTTGTGTCTTTAGGAACTCCACCTGCTCATGCGACACCTTCTTTAAAGATGGATCAGTGGAAATATTGGCGTAATAGATGGACCACTTTTTTAGTTCATTTTAAAAACAATAAGACTATTAAATAATAGTCTTATTGCAAAGAAGATTTTTATAACTCTATAAAAATTTTCTGCTTACCTTTTTCACTCATCTCTACTACTGCCATTAACTCATGAAGCGATTTTATAATACCTTTTTTTTCTAATACTTCAATTTCACATGCATCTTGTTCATCTTGTGTAATCTCTACAACAACTCCAGCACCAGCTTCTAAGTAATCACTACAACTATTTACCTCTTGTATATTTACTATGTCTAAACATTCAGTTGCAACACATAGTACTTGTTCTCCAGATATAAATGCTTGTAAAGCTGCTGTTTTTAAAGCATCATAAGAACTTTTCATACCCGAAGATATAGTCATAATCTCATCTTTATCTCCGTTTAAAAGTGAAAAGTAAGAGGGTGAAGAATTGTATACACTATTTTGAAAGAGTGTTGGACTTATCTGTGTTTTATTTAAAATAGCATCAGTAATACCAACTGTAGCTTGCAACTCACCAAAAGCAGAAGCATACACAATTTTGCCACCATGGAAATTACATTTATCTGCGAGATAAAGCATGATCTTTGCATTTCTTGTTAAACGCCGTCTAAGCATCATTTTTGGCACAATTCGTTTTTCTCCTAAATCTTCTATCTTCTTTGGAGCAAATATTTTACTTGCACTTATTATATTTAATACAACTCTCATTGGAAAACCTTACTTAAAATTAAAGAGGTATTATTCCCACCAAAAGCAAAAGAGTTACTCATAACATAAGAGATATTTTTTTCTATAACATCTATTGGTATATTTAAATGTTCATTTTCCTGTTGAATCAATGCAGTTTGTGGTGGCACTTTACCCTGTTTTATTACCTCACAAGATATAATAGCCTCTAAAGCTGCTGATGCACCTAAAGTATGACCAGTTATAGCCTTTGTTGAGCTTACATAAACACCATCAAAAAGTTTTTCAACTGCTAAACCTTCCACTCTATCATTGGCAACAGTTCCGGTACCATGAGCATTTACATAATCTATGTTTTGACTATTTATACCAGCATCATCAAGAGCTTTTTGCATGGAACTAATGGCACCAGTAGCCTCAGGGTCTGGATTTGTCATATGATAAGCATCACTACTCGCACCTACACCTACTAACTCTATAGAATCTTCCACCTTTTCATTTTGAACTAGAAGAGCTGCTATTGCTTCTGCAACATTCATACCCTCCCTTGTATTCTCAAAAGGTGTACACGGCTTTGAAGAAAGAACACTTAAAGCATGAAAACCACAAACGGTTGTATAACAAAGAGCATCAGCACCAACTACTAATATATTTTCATATGCACCCACACTAATAAGTCTTTTTGCTAAAAGTAAAGCATTCGCACTAGAGGTACAAGCTGTTGAGAGAGAGCGAGTATCTAAAAAGTGAAATTTTTTTTCTAAATGTTCGCTTATAGTACTAATTACATGACGAGAGGGATCAATATTTGTATAATTTTTATCTTGAAAATAATGTTTTTCACTCTCTACCATACCACCAACTGATGAACCAACTATCAGAAGTGTAGAATTATAATTTTTTAAATTTGATTTTTGTAAAACATTATATACAACATCTTCTAAATGTTTGTAAAAATCACTTTTTTTCATTTTTCCAAGTCCTACTGGTGTTTGATGCATATAGCTCGTATCTATCTCAATTGCACTTTTTTGTGCATAAATAGCATTCATAAGTTCTTTTGTGTCACCAGCACAAGAGAGAGACTCATATGTATTTATAAATGACTTCATCTAATAATTACACCTTTCTATTCTTAATTAATGATTTATATCTTGATTTAATACTTTTTCTACAGATTCTATTTTTGTTTTGACCTGTATTCACATCATAAAAGAATAACCCCTAAAATAGTTGATTATAAGTATATCTAATATCTCGAAAACTTAGATACAATAAACAATCAATAAATAAAGTTTAAAGGGTTATTTATGAAACATAAACATCTAAGTCTTGAGGAAAGATATTATATCGAAACTGCACTGAAAAAAGGTGATTCATAGAATTATACTTTAAAAACCGAACTTGTTTATCATGAAATTTATGAAATAAAAGTTCAGGCTAATCAGAGCATTTTTGAATGGATAGAAGTTTATTATAACCACCAGAGAATGTATAGCGGTGAATGTTAGAACAGTTGTCCAAATTAAGTACCCTTATTAATACAAAGGTGTTAATAATAAATGCTTTGATGCTAAAAGTGTGTTACTTAGCATAAGAGTTGGAATAGAAAGAAATTTTGAATTGGTCTTGACATATGAGGACATTATATTGTCAAAAAAACATCATTCCTGTACTAAAAGTGTAAAATTTAAAAACAATGGAGTTGAAAATATGTAGCAAATGATTTCATAGCCTAATTAGGTGCCTCTGGATTTAAAAAAAGTAGAATTTTTATGAATTTGGAAGTGTAGAGAATGTTATGGAATTATTGGGGTTAAAACTCAAAAGAGTAAGAGAATCCACCAAATGTATCTAAAGAGTTTTGTTGTTTGCTGTAAGGAGATTGTGATTGGTAAAAAAATGTAAATTTATGTGCATTATAATACAAATCTATACCGGCA
>Ga0256842_1000679_pt1 | contig 29651 bp, 28 predicted proteins | sample 4559240metaG_FD_185973 | JGI IMG/M metagenome (GOLD analysis project Ga0256842, IMG submission 185973) | Hydrothermal vent microbial communities from Guaymas Basin, Mexico - 4559-240 | ecosystem: Environmental > Aquatic > Marine > Hydrothermal vents | place: Mexico: Guaymas Basin | collected... | reverse complement strand
CTAGATGTCCTAACTTTTTTGTTTTTATTTTATTTATTTTTGTAAAACAGATGGTATATTCCTAATATATATATTTATTTCTTATTATATTACTTTAAGTTTATAGGGGTGATGAATGTCAGTTTAAATATTTTTTTAGCTCATCAATAGATAAATCTAACTTTTTAGCAACCTCTTCAATGGGTATATTAAAATCTTTAATCATAGTAATTGCATTTTTTATATTTGTCTCATTAGCACCTTTTTTATGCCCTTGTTCTATCCCTTGTTCTATACCCTGTTCTATCCCTTCTTCTAGCCCCTCTTTATGTCCTTCAATTTTTCCAATAACATAAGTACTTTCATAGATACTAGCTTCTCGTCTTTTATCCTCTTGTCTGCTATCATATTGAATTTTCTCTTTTTGATCCATCTTTAAATAATCTAGTTTCTCTTTGGCTTCACGCAATCCTTTCGCTTTTGGATTATCCCCTATCTCTTCATTTTTTAAAAAGTTTATCCATTCATCCAAAGTATTTTTTGCATTATTATCAAAATTTCTAATCTTAATTAAGTAATATTCAGGATAAATCTTTTCCACTTTATTAGTTTTATAAAGCTCTTTTTGTTTCTCATTTAGCTCTAACTTTGTGTGATTATGAAGCCCTATAAAGTTTGTAGTACCTTTATAAATATAATCATCTCCATCTCCAAAATCAAAGTAAAGAATATTTATAGAGATAACTTTACTTATCTCTTTATATTGTTCACCTTGTTTTAGATGTTCTGTTATCGCTTTGGATGTTGCATACAAAATTCTTTGCAAATAATCTAGTTCACTACTATATTGTATCTCTATTAATATTATTTCATTTGTAGAATTTCTGACTTTTATATCAAGTCTATTGAATTTATTATTTTTATCTTCTTGATTTGATTCGCTCTCCAAAACTTCCAAAATTATTATATCTTCAAAAAGTAGTTCAGACAAAAATCCTTCTAAAATATCAAAATTTGCTTTACTTCGCAAAATTCTTTTTATTGCCCAGTCAAAGCTTATTAACTTTCTTGCCATTTAAACTCCTTGTTTTTAATATTATAGCATAAATATTATGATGGTTGTTTGTGATTCTGAAATGGTGGTTTGTCATTCTGAATTTAATTCAGAATCTAGTTTTGAAGAAATTCTATTATATTTTAATAAAAAAATAAATAATATTAAAACTTCAATCATTTTTATATATTTTTAAAGTAAAATATGAGATATATTTTACATACTAAAGGATAATTTAATGTTATTTAGCTCACTCAATCTTTCTTCTGAACTAAATCTTGCACTCAAGAAAAATAATTTTACCAAACCTACACCTATACAAGAGAAGGTGATTCCACAAATTTTTTTAAAGCAAGACATAATGGCAAAAGCTAAAACTGGAACAGGGAAAAGTGCTAGTTACATCTTACCTATACTTGATATGATAACAAAAAGTAGAGATTCCAAAAAAGCAAAAATTAAAGTTTTAGTTTTAACGCCCACTAGAGAGCTTACGCTTCAAATTTCACAAACCTTTAGAGATTTTGGTTCATATATGCAGATAAAACCTAAGGTGGTTTCTGTTATTGGAGGAGAGGAGATAGGGGGACAACTCTATGATATACAAAAAGGATGTGATATTTTAGTTGCTACTTCTGGTAGGTTTATTGATATTTTAAGTAAAAAACAGATGAATCTATCTAACCTTGATTTTTTTGTTTTAGATGAAGCAGACAAGATGCTAAATTTTGGATTTGGAGAGGAGCTTAAAGAGATTTTAGATGCTATACCAAAAGATAGACAAAACTTACTTTTTTCAGCAACTTATCCAGATAAGATTTTAAATCTTTGTGAAAAAATTACTCAAAATCCCATGGAGATAAGTATAGAAGAGGAGGTTGCAACAGTTGATACAGTAAAGCAGATTGCAATTGAAGTAGATCGTCATAATAGAGGTTCAGCTTTGAGACATATACTAAAAAAGTATAAATTTGGTCAAGTTCTTGTTTTTATGGCAAATAAAAGAGCAACAGATAATATTGCCGATAAGTTTATAAAAAAAGGTTATAAAGCAGAATCTTTTCATGGGGATTTAACTCAAGAGGAAAGAAATAAAACACTAAATGATTTTAAAACTAACAAAATAAATATACTTTTTGCAACAGATATCATAGCAAGAGGACTAGACCTAGAAAATATAGAGTGTGTTGTAAACTTTGATTTACCTCGTTCCCCTACTGACTACATTCATCGCATAGGGAGAACAGCAAGAGCTGGTAGAGTTGGAACAGCTATCTCATTTATATCTCAAGAAGATATGGCTCACTTTAAAATTATAGAAAAAAAATGTAAAATAAGTGTAGAAAAAGAACAAATTATTGGACTTGAATTAAAAGAGCAAATTATCCAAAAAGTAAGAGGGAAAGCACCTATAAAAGGGAAGAGAAAAAGTAAAAAAGATAAACTTAGAGAGGCTGAAAAGAATCAAGATTTATAACTAATGTTATACACTTTATATAAACATTTATAATTATTTATACTTTAGGGTACCCACAAGGGGATACCCCTACTGCTAATCAATCTTTTGTAGGGGCAATCCCTCGGTTGCCCTTAAGTTTTAAAAATAATCTAAATATGCGTAACATCAATTTATAATAAAAAAGAGATTTTAATTAGATTTGGATAAAATGTTATATTCAAAAAATATAATATAATAAGGATTTTATATGTCAATCAAATGTGCATTTTTATTTCCAGGTCAAGGCTCACAAGCTATTGGTATGGGGGAAGATTTTTTTAATAATTCAGATATAGCAAAAAAGATGATAAAAGAGGCAACTAAGCGTACTGGTATAGATTTTAAGGAGCTTTTATTTAAGGAAAATAGTAACCTTGAAAAAACAGAGTTTACTCAACCTGCAATTTTATTAGTATCGGTAATTGCAAATAGACTTTTTCAAGATAGAGTAAATATCACACCCGTTTATTCTCTTGGTCACTCTTTGGGTGAATTTTCTGCTTTAGTTAGTATTGGTGCGTTAGATGCTATTGATGCAGTTGAACTTGTTAATCTACGAGGTAAACTTATGGCTGAGGCATGTTCTAAGCAAGAGGTTGGAATGATGGTTTCTCTTGGTCTTGATGATGAAAAAGTTGAAGATATTTGTCAAACTCAAAGAGATGCTGGTATGCAGGTTTGGGCAGTAAATTATAATGCTAAAGGTCAAATTGTTATTGCAGGAGTCAAAGCAGATTTAGAAAAGCTTGTTCCAGTTTTAAAAGAGGCAAAAGCAAAAAGAGCATTATTACTTAATATGTCAGTTGCTAGTCATTGTCCACTTCTTGATAGTGCAAAAGAGCCTTTAAAAAATAGACTTAATGAGATTTTAAAAGATAATTTTATCGCCCCTGTAATATCTAATGTAACAGCAGATAAATATGATTCAAAAGATGAAGCTTTAGAGTTATTAGCAAATCAACTTACATCTCCTGTAAAATATAAACAATCAATTGCAAATTTTGATGGGGATGTAGATTGTTATGTTGAATTTGGGCATGGTGGAGTTCTTAAAGGGTTAAACAAAAGAGCCACCAAAAAACCTCATTTTGTAGTTTCTGATATGGCATCTCTTGAGATTGCTATTGAAGAGATAAGTAAATTAAATTCAGAGAATTAAAATGAATAAAATATATTTAAAGTCATTTTTATTTTTATTAATATCTAATTCATTTATAGCATGTGGTAGTAGTAATTCTAGTAATTCATCTTTAAATGATAATAGTACAAATAGTGATGAAAATTTAATAATAGAAGATGATTTAATTATAGAGGATAATACAACTATAGAAGAGCCTCATCAAGAGGAGATTAATATAATTCCTGTAGCAGATGCAGGGGTTGATTTAAATGTAACATTTCCAGAAGCTATAATTCTTGATGGTTCAAACAGTTATGATACGAATGGTTCAATTGTTAAATATCAATGGAGATATCAAGATAATATTATATCAGATGAAGTTAGCGTGATATTGGATGATTTAGCAGAAGGTAGTTATACTTATACTTTAAGCGTAACTGATGATAAAAATGAAACTTCAACAGATGATATTACTATTATGACATACTCTGATACAGTTGTTACACTTCAAACAAATCAGGGTGATATAGATTTAAAAATGTTCTCTGATATTGCTCCAAAAGCTGTAGAAAATTTTGTAACTCATAGTGAGAATGGTTATTATGATGGTGTTTTATTTCATAGAGTTATTAAAGATTTTATGATTCAAGGTGGAGACCCTCTTGGTACTGGTATGGGTGGAGAATCTATCTGGGGTGAAGATTTTGAGAATGAGATTGATATTAATATAAATTTTGATAGACCTTTTTTATTAGCAATGGGAAATAAACAAACATATAAGAGTAATGGTAGTCAATTTTTTATCACCACAGCAAATGCAGAATATTTAAATGGAGATTATAGTATATTTGGTGAAGTTATAGATGGGAATGAAACTGTAACAAAAATTGAAAATACACCAACAGGTTTAAGAGATAAGCCAACTGATGATCAAATTATTACAAAAGCTTTTGTAAAATTTAAAATAGATTAGACTTTTTGTAAAATTTATCGGAAGTGGTGCTTGATCTTCCACCTTCTAGTGAGGCTAAAGCCATCACTTCCGAGTTTTATAAGAGAAATATTAAAGAGAAAGAAGAATTATGAAAATAGCAATAATGGGTGCAATGGCAGAAGAGATAGAACCTCTTTTGGCTCAGGTTGAGAATATAAAAGAGACAACTTATGCAAATAACAAATATTATGAAGCCACTTATCAGGGGAAAGATATAGTTATAGCATATTCAAAGATAGGTAAAGTTTTTGCTTCTCTTACAGCAACTATATTAATTGAAAAATTTGCTTGTGATAGATTGCTATTTTCAGGAGTAGCAGGGGCAATAAATAAAGATTTATCTATCGGTGATTTGATTGTTGCAAATAAACTGTGCCAACATGATTTGGATATTACAGCATTTGGTCATCCTCACGGGTTTGTACCAGAGGGAGGTCAATTTGTTTATTGTGATGAAAAGTTACTTGAACTTAGCAAAAAAGTTGCAAAGAATTTAGATATTCATCTATATGAAGGTATTATCGCAACTGGTGACCAATTTGTGGCAGATAATGACAAGAAGGCATGGATTAGTGATACTTTTTGTGCAGATGCTTTAGAGATGGAAGGTAGTAGTGTAGGAGTAATTTGTGATGCATTGGATGTTCCATTTTTTATTCTTAGAGCAATAAGTGATACTGCTGATGATAGTGCTGATGTAGATTTTGATGAATTTTTACATAACTCAGCAAAAATAAGTGCAAATTTTATTTTAAATATGGTTAAAGAGATAGAGTAAAAATAATAAGTTAGGATGCCCACAAGGCGATACCCCTACAAAATATGGGCAATCCTTTATGATTGCCCTTTTATACTACACGACTTAATCCCACCTCTCAATCTTCCCCTCCATATCAATAAAAGTCAAATATAATCTTAAATCAAACTCCACTTGATGGTAGGATGGTTGCATATATTGACATAATTTATAAAACGCTTTATTATGCTCTTTCTCTTTAAAATGAGCCAACTCATGAACCACTATCATCTCCAAAAACTCCTTAGGCACTTTTTTAAACATAGATGCAACTCTAATCTCATTTTTGGCTTTTAATTTTGAGCCTTGAACTCTTGATATAAAATGATGAGTGCCTAAGGCATTGTGAATTATATTTATCTTACCATCATATATAGTTTTAGTTAGAGGAGGGGACTTTTTGATAAAGCTATTTTTGATATTAGTTGTATAGTGAAAGAGTGCTTTATCACTTGTGATATTATGAGCATTAGGATATTTAGATAAAAGATATTTTTTTAACCCATCTTTATTTATTAGTCTCAGCACATCCTCTTTGATACTATTTGGATAATTATTAAGGTATTTTAATCTATTCATAAAATCTCACTAATTGATAAATCACAAGATTGAATAAGTGCCATCACACTGTCTCCTATTTTAAGTTCCATCTGTTTAGATGAACTATATGTAATAATTGATTCTAAAATTTTATCTTCAATAGCTAACTTAATACTACCCAAAAGTTCTCCGTTTTCTATCTCTATTATTTTTGCTTTTAGTTTATTATCACAACTAATATTACTATTAAAATCTTTAGAAATAATGATATTAGTAGGCTTTATTGCCAATCTTACTTTTGTATTTATCTTTATATCACAAGAGAGTTCAAGGCTTAACATAAATAATTCTTGTGAATTAAAATTAAATTTTACAATATGAAGAGCATCACAATTTTGAATATCTATTACTTTTGCTATAAAAAAACTCATTTAACCAAATATCCAAAATCTATAAAAATCTTTTTTGCACTATCACTTAATATAAAGTCATAAAATGCTTTTACTTCTACATTATCTTTTGCATTTTTTAAAATTACAATACCTTGATTGATTGGAGTATATAAGCTTGAATCTACCTCTACCCAGTTTATATTCTTTTTAAAGTGACCCATTTGTGGACTATATAACGATGATGAAGCAATCATTCCAATATCAGTAGCAGTTACAGTATAAGATACTGTTTGAGAGATTGACTCTCCATAAACAAATTTTGATTTTATTTTATCATAAATTTTAGCATTTTTTATAGCCTCAATAGATGCTTTACCATAAGGTGCTGTTTTGGGATTTGCTATGGCAATTCTTGTTATACTTTTATCTTTTAAAAGCTCTATCCCTTTGCTAAAATCTTGCTTTTTACTGCTTAATATTGCCAAGCTTCCTCTAGCATAAATTATAGGTTTTGTAATTGCTACTTTATCATTATATAGAGATTGTGGATATTTCATATTTGCAGACATAAAAAGATTGTAAGGTGCTCCATTTTTGATTTGAGCTGTTAATTTCCCGCTCCCTCCAATAGTTATTCTCACTTTTGTATTTGGATAAATTTTATTAAACTCTTTTTTTAAATCATCAATTGCATAACTCACATTTGCAGCCACTGCGATATTTATATTCCCTGCGATTAAAGAACTACTTATTAAGATTGTACCTACTAACTTTTTTAACATACTTTTTCCTATTTTAAACATTGAATTTATTATATCATATCTTATACTAGATTTATAGACTTTAGATATAATAGTTATCTTTAAAACCACCATATTCAAAAATTAAAGGCAAAACTAATGACTATAAAAGAAAATATAATAAAAGAAAAAACTATAAATGATATAAACTATGAACTATTAAAAAAACAATTTCCTCATGCTATAAGTATAGATGAAAATGGTAAGTACAGTATAGACCCTCAAAAGTTACAAATGAGCTTAGACCCATCACTTGCGAATATAAAAGAAGACGGTTATGGATTAAATTGGGTTGGCAAAAAAGAAGCTTATCACACTGCATTTTCTAAAAATTATAAAGTTTTAAAGCCTTTAAATGATGAGAATAGTAAAAATTGGGATAGCACGGATAATATACTAATAAAAGGTGATAATCTTGATGCCTTGAAGATACTTCGCCATAATTATTTTGAAGCTATTAAGATGATATATATTGACCCACCATATAATACTAAAAATGATGGATTTGTTTATAATGATAATTTTACAAGTTCAACAGAAGAGACACTTGAAGAGTTGGGATATGATAAAGAGTATGTGGAGTATATAGAAAATATACAAGGGGCAAAAACTCATAGTGGTTGGCTTAATTTTATGTATCCTAGATTGCTTTTGGCTAGAGATTTACTTAAAGATGATGGGGTTATATTTATAAGTATTGATGATAATGAAGTGGCACAGTTGAGGTTACTTTGTGATGAAATTTTTGGAGGAGAAAATCATATTGCAACATTAAAGTGGAAAAGAAAAAAACAACCATCTTATTTGCATGGACATGTTGCCAAAGTAATGGAATATATTTTGGTATATTCAAAAGAAGAAATAGAAAAATTATCTTTAGAAAAAAGAACTGATTCTAATACTAGAATGGATAATGCATCAAATGATATTTCAGAAAAGATAATACAAAAAGGAGTACGAGTGAAACTTGACTCTGATATAAAAATAATTTCTAAAGGAATATATAAAAATAAATCTATGAGTACAGAATATCTTGATGATGTGATTATAAAAAATGGACGAACACAGAATGAAGTTAGAATTAAAGCACAATTTAGAAATAAACAATCAGAAATAACAAAATTTATTGGAAATAATGTTTTGTTTATTACAAAAAATTATGGACTACGACGAGATTTATTGGAGGAAGAATTAGAAAAAAGAAAAGCTATTATAGATTTAATTACTAATTGGGGTGATAATCAAGATAGTGATTCTGAAATGAAAAGTTTATTTGGAGAACATAAACCATTTAATTATCCAAAACCTGTACAATTAATTCAAAATTTTATAAAAAGTATTTTTTCAGAAAATGAAATTATAGTTGATTTTTTTGCTGGTAGTGGAACTACAGCAGAATCTGTTTTTAAATCAAATTTAGACGATGGAAATAGAAAGTTTATTTTAGTACAGTTACCTGAAAAAATATTGGTTAAGAATGGTACGACAAAACAAGAAAAAGAAGATATTCAAAAAACAATTGATTTTATAAAAAATGAATTAAAAAAAGAAGAACCTACTATATTTGATATTACTCAAGAGAGAATAAAAAGAGCAGGGGAGAAAATTGTTAAAGGTGATTTAACTAAACAAGAGTTAGATATAGGATTTAGAACTTTTGAAATCATAGAAGATAGCAAACAACATATTTATCAAAAACCGTTAGAAGATATGACACAAGATGATTTACTTGCATTTACTAAAAATACAGTAGAAACAAGCGAAGATATACTTTACAACTTACTTGTAGCCGAAAGCTTATCACTTAGTATAAAAATAGAAACACTTATAGAAGATAAATTATATTTAGCATCTAATGTGGCTTTTGTATTGGGTGATATATCTATTGATGAGTTGATATATGAACTAAAATCTAAAAAAGAGTTAGAGCATATTACTATCTATTCACCTAATATTAGCGATGATAAATTTACTCTTGAACTTCAAAGTGCCGTGAGTAGTATTGATATTAAGAGTGATAAGATTAGGTTTAGGGGGTAGAGATGAATAGAAAAAATATTAAAATAGTACAAAATATTTTAAAACAAGAAAATAAGTTTGATTTAGCTATAAAATTGGTAAATGCTTACTATGAAGATTATATGATAGATAGTTGGAATGGTGGTATAGGAGAAGTATGTTTATATATTGATGCTAAATTTTTTTTAGAAATACAGAGAATAGATGAAGAAACAAAAAAACTCTTAATTAATTTATTTAATAATTTACCTCATGAATATGATGAAATTAATTCATTAAAGTTTGCTATAAATCCAAAAGAAGTTATAGAAAATATCACTGATACTACATATATATTTGTAGATGAATCAGGTGATATGAATTTTACTTCTACAGGTTCTAAGCATTATATGTTTAACTTTTTAGTCAAAAAACGACCTTTTAAACTGCACGAATATATAGCTAATTATAGATATGAACTTTTGGAAAAAAACTTAGACCCACATCTAGGAAAACGGTTAAATATAGAGTATTTTCATGCTCATAATGATAATAAATATATTAAGAGTGACCTATTTAATATAATTTCTACTTTTGATGAAGAGAGTGTAAAAGTATATTCCTATATTTTAGAAAAAGAGAAGGTTAAACCAGAAAAAAGAAAAAAGAATGAAATATTTTATATAGATAATTTAATCTACTCTATCGGAAAACTTTTAGAAAAAATTAATATAAAATCAAATTTTATTATTATTACAGATAATCTACCTGTAGCACAGAATAAAAAGAAGCAAGAAAAAGCTTTAAAGCTTGGTGTTGCCAAATATTTAAAAGAGCATAATTTAAATCTTAGTTATAATATTTTTCATCATTGTAGTGCCTCTAGTTCAAATCTACAAATTATAGATTATATTGGATGGGCAATTTATAGAAAGTATGAACTTAAAGATAATTTATATTATAAAAAAATAAAAAAGTATATTTTGGAAGAAGAGATAGTTACTAAAAGTAGAGAGGTAAGATATTATGATAAATAATGACCTCCCTGTCTATCCTCAAAAGAAGAAGTCCCCCTTGGGTGCTTATCAACAGGTAGGAACCTTTGATTCAATTATAACAGAAAATAGCAAGGAAGTCAACTTATGAGCATAAAAATAAAATTTGATAGATTAGACTATCAAGAAAAAGCAGTTAATAGTATAAGTGAAGTATTTGCCAATATTAAATTTATAGCAAATGAAAATAGAAAAAGTAATCCATCGTTTAATCTTAATTATAGTAGAGGAAAATTGGCTCAAAATATAGAAAATATAAGAGAAGAGAATAGGGTTGATATAGGTGATGTTTCTATTATGGGTGAGTTGGTGATTGATACTCTTATGGAGACAGGGACTGGTAAAACATTTACATTTTTGGAGTCTATTTATAGGCTTAATCGTGATTATGGATTATCTAAGTTTATTATTTTAGTGCCATCAAATCCTATTCGTCAAGGAACGCTTAAAAATATAGAGATAACCAAAGAGTTTTTTGTTAAAGCATATAATGGCAAGAGTATATCTGCTTTTAACTACAATGAAAAAACAGTTCAAAACTATATAAATGCTAGTGATATGAATATATCGGTTCTTATTGCTACTTATCAATCATTTAATAGTGCTACAAATAAGATAAATAAAAAAGGTGTAGAGCAAAGTTTAATTGGTCGTGCTAAGAGTTATATGGAGGCTATTGCATATCTTAATCCTGTGATTATTATAGATGAACCACACCGTTTTGAGGGGAAGCAAACGGCTAAATATTTAAAATTATTTAATCCACTTTTTACTTTGCGTTTTGGAGCAACATATAAAAATGATGAGTATCAAAATCTTATCTATACACTTGATAGTGTAGATGCTTTTTCGCAGGGACTTGTAAAAGCAATTACAGTAGATACGGTGAGAAATGAGAGTATGGATAATCATAGTATCTCTTATATTAAAGTAACAGGGGCAAATCAAAAAGAGTATGTGGTAACGATAGAGTATAAAGATATAAATGCAAAAACAAAATCTATAAAACTTAAAAAGGGTGATAATCTTGGAGTTGAGGCTGATATAGAGTATTTAAAAAGTTATATTATAGAAAAAATTACAAAAAAAGAGATTTTATTTTTGAATGGTATATCTTTGCCATTTGAGCAGAGTGAAAGCTATGGAGTTTTACTAGATGTAATGCAAACTCAAATAGTAAATACTGCGATACAAAATCATTTTGAGAGAGAAGAGGAGCTGTTTAAAATGGATATAAAATCATTATGTCTGTTTTTTATAGATAGGGTTGATAAATATCTTCTTAATGATGGGAAAGCTGGAGATTTAGCAAAGCTTTTTGAAAAATTATATTTGAAAAATCTAAATGAAGTTTTGAAAAAAGATAATTTGGATAAAAAGTATAAAAAATATTTACTCAAAACAAAAGATAATTTAAAAGAGCTTCATAGTGGATATTTTGCAAAATCTAAAAGTATAAAAGATGAAGAGGAGGCTATTGAACTGATACTTAACAAAAAAGAGGAGTTATTATCTTTTGATACCAATTTGAGGTTTATCTTTTCTCAATGGGCATTGCAAGAGGGTTGGGATAATCCAAATGTGATGACACTTTGTAAATTAGCTCCAAGTAACTCTAAAATTTCAAAACTTCAACAAATTGGACGAGGGCTACGACTTGCAGTAACTCAAGATGGTAAAAGAGTTACTAAAGAGCATAATGATTTTGATTTTATAAATGAGCTTTTTGTGGTTGTCCCATCAACTGAAAGCGACTTTGTAAGTTCTATTCAAAATGAGATAAGTTCGCATAGTGTAAGACAAGTTGCAAAACTTTTTAATGAAACTATAATGATAGGAAATGGAATATCTTCAAACCCTAGATTTGCAGTAAGGCTTTTGGATAAACTAGAAGAGTTGAAATATATATCTATTGATGATGAGGGTGTGAGTGAGATTGTAATCTCAAAAAAAGAGTATAATTTAAAATCAAAAGAGTTGGAATATTTAGATATTAAAGGGTGTGATTGTCAAAGATTAAAAGAATATTTTGATAGTTATTTTAAAACTACAAGTAGAATAAAAGCAAAAGATAGAAATAGTAAAAAAGATAAGAATAAGATAAAAATAGATAGAGAGAAGTTTTTAAAGTTTAAAAATTTATGGGATACTCTTAATTATGATGCAGTCGTGAAATATGATATTAATAGTGTAGAGTTAATTGAAAAATCAGTTGAAAATATAGATATAAATTTTGTTATAAACTCTCAAGATATAATTATCCAACGAGATAGACATATAGAAGATAGAACAAATCACGATACTCAACAAGATACGGTAAAAGTAAAATCTTACACCATTTTTACTATCTATGAGTTTATCAAAACTCTTAGCAATAATACAAAGCTAACAGTTCAAACTATTGCCACTATTTTAAATAAAATTAAAAAAAATAGGTTTGAACAAATTGCCCAAAATGAGAATTTAGCACTGAAAATAATAACAGATGAACTTATAAGTGCAATATATGATATTATCATAAATAAAATATCTTACGATATTAAAATAGTAGAAGTGAAAAATACATCATTAACCAATGATGGTATGGTAAAAGAGTTTATAAATATAGGAAGTTTAGGAAGAGATAGGCATAATATAACTAAAAATAGTGTTTTAGAAAAATCAATATATGATGAAAAATTTATGGAAATTGATAGTGAAATTGAGGGTATAACGATTGATGAATCAACTCATAAAAAGATAACAGTATTTGCAAAATTGCCTAAAGTACATATCCCTACTGCCCATGGAAGAAGTTATAACCCTGATTTTGGATATGTGGTGGAACAAGATGGTCAGAAAGAGTTATATTTTATAGTGGAGACAAAGGGATATGAGAAGCTTGATGATATAAGTACAAAAGAGAAGTTACAAATAGCTAGTGCAAAAGCATTTTTTGAAGAGTTGAAGAAACAGGGTATAGATGTGGTATATAAAACTAAATTAAATAATGATAAATTAGTTCAAATGGTAAGTGATATTCAAAAACTTTAGATATAATTATCATAAATTTTTATTTAAAAGGCTCTATTATCATTTCAATAAATCAAACTCTGAACGAACAATTTAAGGCATTTTGTACAAGAAACAATCCACGAACCAAAGAGGAAGCAATTGAATATTTTGCAATTTTTGGTGGATTAGATATTAAAATCAATACAACTGTGGATATTAATATTTTAATTGAAAAGTTGATTTTAAATAAATATAAATATTTAAGAAACGATATAAGTTATCTAACAAAAGGTGATAATCAATATCATTCTATTCTTACAGGTCTTGCACTTGGTGATAGACGGACAAATTCGGCTTTTAGAAGGGTAAATATTGAGTTTGATGATGGGATTGAAATTGTAGATGATTTATGTGGATTAAAAGTACTTAAATTGGAAAAATCTCTTCAATCATTTTCAAAATTAGAGAATAAATATGTAGTATCTGAAAAATTACTTTTTACAGCTCCATTTGTTAGATTTTGGTTTGCTTTTATCTCTCCGATATTTAAAGGTGTTAGAGATGGAGAGTATGAAGAGTTTTATAAAAGTTTTAATAACCGAAAAACAGAGTTTATAGCTTTTATGTTTGAAGAACTTTCTCATGAACTATTAAAAATTTCATTTCAAGATGATAATATAATAAAAATTGGAAGATACTGGGATGATAATAGAGAAATAGAAATATTAGCAAAAACAAAGAGTGGAAAAATAATTGCAGGGGTTTGTAAGTATACAAATGCAAAGATTAAAAAGAGTGAATTAACAAAGCTTAAAAAGATTTGTGAAGATGCTAAAATTGATGTGGATATATTTATGATATTTTCTAAAAAAGGTTTTTCAAGTGAACTAAAATCTTTAAAGGGTGAAAGTTTAAAACTCTTCACAGTTAGGAATTTTAATTTTAGCTAAATATTAGACATCTTTTATAGAGTATCAAAAGTAGTAAACACTCTTGATTTCAGAGATTCCGTGTCAAGCACAGAATGACAAACTTTATAATTCTAAATAACGTACTTTCGTCACCCTGAACTTGATTCAGGGTCTCGTAAACTGTAGACTACTTATGAAGAATGCCAAATATTAAACATCTTTCAAAACATATTTTAGATACCCAGTCAAGCTGAGTATGACGGTTGTTTGTCATTCTGAAATGGCTGTTTGTCAAGCTGACTATGACGGTTATTTGTCATTCTGAACTTGATTCAGAATCTAGTTTTGAAAGAAATCTATTTATATTCTAAAAAGCTTTACTGCATTTATAGTAGTTAGTTTATCTATCTCATCTCTACTAACTCCACTAAGTTCAGACATCTTATCAGATATAAAATTACAATATGATGGTTCATTTCTTTTTCCACGATGAGGAGTTGGTGTTAAATATGGAGCATCTGTTTCTATTATTAACTTATCTTTTGGAATTAAAGGATATACTTCAATAAGTTTTTTTGCATTTTTAAATGTTATTACCCCACCTATACCAAAATAAAATCCATAATTTGCAAGTTTTAAAAGTTGATGGTCTGCATTATAGCAGTGTAAAACTCCTCCAACCTCTTTTGCATTCTCTTGTAATAAAATATTTAAACTATCATCACTCGCATCTCTTATATGGACAATAATTGGCTTTTTATACTTTTTTGCAAGATCTATTTGGTCTATAAATACTTTTTTTTGCTTCTCTTTATACTCATCTATTTTACTTTTATCTTCTGGTAATCTATAATAATCAAGCCCACACTCTCCCACTGCCACACATTTTTTATGATTAATAAACTGTTCAATAAAATCTCTATTGTAATTATCTGCATCATAAGGATGTACTCCAACACTAAAATATATATTTTCATATTTATCTACTATTTTAATCGCTTTTTGAAGTGTTAAAGGGTCAGCAGCAGGAATTATAAATTTTTCTACACCATTTGATATAGCACGGTTTAACATCTCATCAAAATCTTCATCATATCGCTCATCATCAAGATGACAATGTGTATCTATTAGCATAACTTCTCTCTCATTCTAAGCTCTTTATCAAAACCCCAATCTTTTCTATGTTTAATTGTTTTCTCTTTATATATAGTTTCAATAATCATAGATTCTGTATCTTCTAACATTATTTCAACTTCTCCCTCTGGGTTTACTACCATACTATCTCCATAAAATTGCCATTGATAGCCATTTTGAGTATATTCTCCCAAACGATTAACTCTCAAAATATAACATCCATGTAAAAATGCTTTGGTTTTGATAATCTCTCGCCATCTATTGTGTGAGCCAAATGTAGAAGCTGTTGGGATAAGAACTAAATCTATCTTTTTTTTGATAATAGATTGCCAAAATGGATCAAAATGTATCTCAAATCCTGATAATACAGATATTTTAAATCCATCAACCATAAAACTCATAGGGTCTTTTAGTTTTGCTATAGGATTTGCGAAAAATCTTTTTTCATTCCAATGATCATAAGATATAAGAATCTGTTGTTGATAATAAGCGATAGATTTTGGTGTAATCTTTGCTATTAATTTATAGTAAGTATTTCTTTTAATTGATATAATTGGTGCAATAAAAATCATATCATACTCTTGTGCCATACTTTTTAGGGTTGAAATATGTTTATCTGTTTGATCTTTTACCATACTCTTTGGCATAGATTGAAGTTCTTTAAAAAAGTGATTTAGCACATATTCACCAAAAAGCATTACTTTAACACCTCTTTGATGAGCATTTTTTATATAATATTCCAATTTTCCTCTGCTCATACCAAGGGTAGGAAGCTGAATCCCTGCTACTATTAAGCTCTTTGATGTTGATTTATCCATCTATTGCCCCTAAATGTTTTTGTTCAATTGTCTCTATTTTAATTTTGGCTTTTTCTATCATATTTTGAGCATCTTTAACTGTTTTTATCCCCTCTTCATAAAGCTTTAAACTCTCTTGAAGTGTAATACTTGGGTCTATTAGTCTCTCTAAAATCTCTTTTGAATATTCTAATTTCTCTTCAAAACTCTTTGCTTTCATTTTAGTATCTCCCTAATTCTATACTCAAATTTATCTATCTCTACCAAAAAGGCATCATGACCATAATTACTATCAACCTCTAAATATGTACTCTCTTGAGAATTTCTTTGCATCATTTTGTGAATATGCTCCATCTCTGATGGAAAAAATAAATAATCACTCTTAAAGCTAATAAGATGAAGTTTTGCTTTTATTCTTAAAATTGCATTATATAGCGTATCATATCCGCGAGTCAGATTAAAAGTGTTAATTGCTTTAACAATATAAAGATAACTTAGAGGATCAAAAAGTCGTGAAAAATTGGCAGTATTATACTCCATATATCTTTCAACTTCATATCTTCCAAAAAGCTCAAATAAACCATCATTAGCAACATAGTTTCTTCCAAATTTATCATCCATAGAGTTAGGGCTAAGATATGAAATATGCCCTGCAATTCTACCAATTGCTAGTCCATCTAATCCATCCTCTTTAAAATCATCTATATCATAATTTCCATTTTTAAATCTTGGGTCTTTCCTGATCGCTTCAACGGCAACTTTATTAAATCCAATTGTCCATGGTTGAGTAGCATAAGTGGCAGCCAAAGAGATTATCTCATCTGCAAAATTAGGAAAATCAACCCCAAATTGTAACGCTTGCATCCCCCCCATAGAACCGCCAACTATTGCTCTAAGATGATGAATATCCAAAGATGATAAAAGCTGTTTTTGAGCCTGAATCATATCTTTAATTGTAACCACAGGGAACTTTAATCTATATGGTTTAATTGATGGATAACAAGGACTCATTGGTGAAGTACTACCAAAGCAAGAGCCAATGGTATTACTACAAATAACAAAATACCTTTGCGTATCAATAGCTTTGCCATCTCCAATTAATCCATCCCACCAACCAGCTTTTCTATCACCCTCATATATACCAGCTGCATGATGAGAACCACTAAGAGCATGACATACCAATATCACATTACTCTTGTCTTGGTTTAAAACGCCATAAGTCTCATACGCTATACTATAAGGTTCTAATATTCTACCACTCTCAAGATATAATGGTGAGGTAAAATTTGCAACTTTTGTTTCTATTTTCATCAATTTCTTTTAATATAAATTTTATTAATGATATTCTATCAAATTTGAACTTTAAGTATAGAAAAATTATTATTTATATGCTATTATTAAAAAAATGTCAAAATCACAATGAGGTTTATTAATTGTGCTAACTGTACTAAACTCTATATCTTTAAATCCAACTTCTAAAGCAATATTTCTTAACTCTTCTCTATCAAATCCAAAATGAAATACACCATTATTATCACTATGAAATGAACCGTCTTCAATATCTAAGTCTGCTAAAGCTAGAAACCCACCATCATTTAACATATTAAATAATTTAAAAAAGAGCTCCTTTTGATTTTCAATATGATGAATTGTCATAGATGATATAACTCCATCAAATTTTTCATCAATAGTCTCTACACTTATATCTTTTTGTATCACTTGCGTTTTACAATCAAACTCATCACATTTTATTTTAAATACCTCTAACATAGATTCAGAGTTATCAACTGCCACAATCTCACTAATATAAGGAGCTATAAAATAACTTAACAATCCTGTCCCTGCACCTAAATCCATAACTCTCATATTATTATTTAATTTAACTTTTTTTATAATATTACTAGCAATTGCATTTGCATTTTTTACCCGTTTACTATTCATATCCCAATTTTTTGATTTATGCTGAAACAAATCTTTATTACTCACTTAATTTCCTTTTTTAATATAAATACTGCTCTAATGTATATTTCATATCTTCATCTAAATCAAGATTTTTATACATCCATTGAATATAGCCATTATCTTTGTTTGCAATATCTTCTATATTCTCATCTTTATATTTTCCAAATTTAAACTTTTTCATTAATACAGGAGTTTTTGTAAGATATGCTAGTTTTCCCATAATATCCCTATCCTGTGGAAATTGTTCTTTAACTAACTTAACAATTTTAGAAAGTAAAAGTTTCATTATCAAAACATCACCAATTGCGTCATGAGCTTTAATCTTAACTCCCAATTTTTGTGCTTCTGCTTTTTCATCTTTATAAATACCAAGAGAATATCTTAAATATTGCAATCTATGATAAGGGCTATCAGGTAAAAGATGTTTTACACATCTAAGGGTATCAATTAAAGTATAAGAGTTTTCAAATCCCTCTTTTTTTAACATCCCTAAATCAAAACTAATATTATGAGCCACAAGATAATTTTTATCGTTATTATACTCATTTAATTTATTATAAAATTCTGTATCTACAAACTTTCCTTTTCCTATCAACATATCAGGAATAATATTATGCACCTCCATAGCCTCTATTTTAATAGCCACATCACTGCTACAAAACTCATTAAAAATTTCTATATTCTGTGAATTATCAATAATCATTGCACCTATTTGAATAATTCTATCATCATCTTTATTTCCTGTTGTTTCTGTATCAAAAAGTACATATCTTCTCATATATTATCCTATTTATTGGTTGTTTTAAAAGTGATATTATACTATATATTATTTAAGTTAATGGATATTATTTATATCTGATTTAATTTATCTATATTCATCAATATTCCTATCTCTAATTATATCTATAAAATATTTATCTTTAAATTAAAGAAGTCTAAGAGTTAAATAATATTTTATATAGTATAATCATTTAAAATTTTAAATATGTTATAAAGGTTATAATAATGGCAATAGAAAAAGTAAATTCAACAGATGAGTTTAAACAATTAGTTAAAGATATAAAAAATCAATATGATTATAAAGAGGCTATTGCTTTTGGTATATCAAGAGTTGATTGTGGTCAAAAAAATAGTGATAAAGTTCTTCAAGCGAATTATGTAATAGTAAATTTTAAAGAAAATTATGGCTCTGAGGCTATTTTTATAAAAGCTCTTAGTGAAGCTGGTATTAAAGTTGATACAACAGCATCTGATTTTACGGCAACAATTAATAGTGATTTTTTATCAAACGCAATGAATGCATTTGCCCCTTATATTGACGAAGCAACTGGTGATGCTCATAAAAATGTTCAAGTAATTAAAGCGTTAAGTAAAATAGATGATTTAGACAATAAGTTTAAAATTACTTTTATTTTTGAAGATACAAATCCAACAAGTGTAGAAGCAGTTTATCTTAAACTTTATGCACTATCATTAGGTAAAGCAGAGTTAAGAGGTCTTAATCTTAATGGTGCATTTGGTATTTTAAGTAATGTTGCATGGGTTGGAAATACCCCTTATGAGCTTGAATATCTAAGAGATAACGAGATAGAGATGAAACTAAATGGGACTTATCCAAATGTTGATAGTGTTGATAAATTTCCACGATTCCTTCAACATATTATCCCTGCTGATAATACAAGAATTTTAGATAGCTCTAAAGTAAGAATGGGTGCTCAACTTGCTGCTGGAACAACAGTTATGCCAGGTGCTTCTTATATTAATTTTAATGCAGGAACTTTGGGTGCTGTTATGGTAGAGGGGCGAATTAGTTCATCTGCAATTGTTGGAGTAGGGTCTGATGTTGGTGGAGGAGCTAGTATTTTAGGTGTATTAAGTGGAACAGATGGTAACCCAATAAGTGTTGGTAAAAATACTCTTCTTGGTGCAAATTCAGTTACTGGTATGCCAATAGGTGATGGATGTATTCTTGATGCTGGTGTTACAATCTTAGAGGGTACAAAAGTTAAAATTGAGTATAATGAAATTAGAAAGATAGAAGAGGTAAATCCTGATAATATTCTTTGTGATGATGAGTTATATATGGCGGTTAAAGAGCTAGATAAAGAGATAGAGGGTCATATTATATTAAAAGCTAAACAGCTAATGAACTTAAATGGTATTCACTTTAGACAAAATTCTACAACTGGTGAGACTATTGCACTAAGAAGTGTAAGAGAGATAAAATTAAATGATGAGCTTCACTAGATGGGTGAAGAGGATATTATAAAAAAAGTATTTTTACTCTCTATGCTTAAAAAAGAGGAGGGTGAAAGCCTTTCTCAAGTGTTAATAGGACTTGTTAATACTGGTATGTTTGATAAAAAAGAGGGTAGAAAAGTTATGAAAGAGCTTATTGATGAGCAATATATTGTGAATGAAGAGCTTTCAATGAAAGGTGTGATTATTGCTAAAAATGCCGAGATTGAGTTTACTTTAGAGTAGATAGGGGAGATTATGAGAATAGATAAGTGGTTAAGCTCTACAAATGTGGTAAAAAGAAGAACAATCGCCACAGATATGGTAAAAAGTGGTGTTGTTTTTGTAAATACTATGAAAGCTAAAGCATCAAAAAATGTATCAATTGGAGATAAAGTAACAATAGAGTATTTAAAAGGTGCAAAACACTATAAAGTTTTGGATATTCCTGTTACAAAATCAATACCTAAAAGTCAAAAAGATAAATTTGTAGAGGAGTTGAATTGATAAAAAATCAAGATACATTAGAGCAGTTTCAAGCTCTTTTTGAAAACGAACTTTCAACTTCTGATGCAAGAGAATTTTTAATTGATTTATATAATAAAGGTGAAAGTAGTGAAGATATAGCAATTGCTGCTAAAGTTATGAGAGAACACTCTATTAAACTTCCAATATCTAAAGAGCTTCAAGATAAAGCAATTGATATTGTTGGAACTGGTGGAGATAAAAGTGGAAGCTTTAATATCTCATCAACCTCATCTTTGCTTTTATCTTCTATGGGGTCTGTTGTTGCAAAGCATGGTAACCGAAGCATCACGAGTAAATCTGGTTCTGCTGATTTATTAGAAACTCTTGGAATTAATCTTAATCTATCTCCTCAAAATCAGGTTCAAATGCTAGAAGAGACAGGTTTTTGTTTTATATTTGCAATCAATCATCATCCAGCAATGAAACATATTATGCCTATTAGAAAATCTATAGACCATAGAACAATTTTTAATCTTTTAGGACCTCTTACTAATCCAGTAAGTGCTAAAAAATATCTTTTGGGTGTGTTTGACCCATCTTTTATCGATAGAGTTGCAGATGCACTACTTGAACTTGATACAAAAAAAGCTTTTGTGGTTAGTAGTGATGATGGTATGGATGAGATCTCAATATCAACTACCACACAGTTTACTAAAATTGATGAAAAAACTATAACTAAAGGGATAATTGACCCAAGAGATTATGGATTTAAATTAGCTCCTAAAGAGGCTATTTTAGGTGGAGATAGTGTATTAAACGCAGTTATTACAAATGATATTTTATCAGGTAAACTGAAAGATGCAAAAAGAGATATTGTTGTGATTAATAGTGCTTTTGCTCTTTTGGTAGATGATAAAGCAAGAGATATAAAAGAGGCAAAACAGATGATAGAGTCTCAGCTTGATAGTGGCAAAGCTAAAAGCCATTTAGATAAAATAGTTAAAATATCTAATCAGTTTTAATAAACTTGCTTCAAAAATCAAAACTGGTACTTGAGCTTCCAGCTTTTGGTGAGGCTAAAGCCATCACTTCCGATAAATTCTATAAAAGTCTAATAAACTTTCTATTATAAAAACTCTTTTTTATTACTTTATAGTATAATTATTTTATATTGATGTTAGGATATTTCTATAATTATGAAAAGACGAGATTTTATTAAAAAAAGTACTATTGTTACTAGTGTTGCAGGTTTATCTGCTTTTTCTTTGGGATGTAGAAGAGCAGAAGATGAAAAAAATATTAATGTAAATAGAGGTAAAGTTGTTAAGTTAAAACTTGCAACATCTTGGCCTGCTCATTTTCCAATTATGGGAACAGGTGTTGATAATTTTGCTGATAGATGTCGTGAAATTAGTGGTGGAACTCTTGATATCACAGTTTATCCAAAAAATATTTTAGTTCCTGCATTAGAAGTTTTTGATACCACAAGTAATGCTCAAATTGATGCTTTTCACTCTGGTATATATTATTGGAAAGGTAAAAATTCTGCTTTTTCTATTTTTGGTGGAATGCCATTAGGACTTACTAGCGAAGAGATGATTACATGGATGAAATTTGGTGGTGGATTAGAGCTTTGGCGAGAGATGTATGCAAAATTTAATCTATATCCTTTAATTGGAGGAACAACTGGACCTCAAATGGGTGGATGGTTTAAAAAAGAGATAAATTCACTAGAAGATTTAAAGGGATTAAAGATGAGAATTCCTGGTCTAGGTGGAGAGGTTATGAAACGCCTTGGTGTTAATCCAATTTTACTTCCAGCAGGAGAGATTTATACATCGCTTGAACGGGGAACAATTGATGCAACAGAATGGGTTGGACCAGCACTTGATAGTATGATGGGATTTGCAAAAGTTGCACCATATTACTATACAGGATGGCATGAACCTGGTTCTATCTTAGAGATAACAATGAATCTTACCAAATGGAATACACTAAGCAAAGAGCATCAAGCGATTATCCAATGTGCAACCGATGAGATGACATCTAATATGCTTCAAGAGTTTAGATATAAAAATGCATTAGCACTTCAAGAATTACCATCATCAGTGCAAATTAAAACATTTCCTGATGATATGATGAAAAAGGCAAAAGAGGTTTTACAAGATGTATTAGAAGAGGAATCATCAAAAAATTCTGATTTTAAAAGAGCATTAGATAGTTATAATAATTTTTATGTACTTAATAAAAAATATGATGATATTAGTACAAAAAACTTTTTAGAGATAAGGTCTTAGAATGAAGAATATATTAAAATTTACACTTGTGTCAATATCTGTAGTAGCTGTAATAAATAGTTGTGGTAGTAGGAGTATTGATGAGGATTCGGATAATTATAGTGAGATTATAAATTTAAATACAAATAGTAGTATTATAATTAGCTCAGATGATATTGTAGAAAATGAAGATGATTTTTTAAAATCAAGTGATTTTGGATTTGTTGATAAAAGATTCTTGTATGCTCTGTTTTTAAGTGAATATCTTTGGTATGATAAGGTAGAAACAGATATTGAAACATCTTTATTTAACTCTCCTCAGGAGATGATAGATTCTTTAAAATATAAAATGTATGATAGGTGGAGTTATGCTCAAACAAGAGAAGAGTATGAAAATTTCACAAACCAAGTTTCAACAGGAAGTTTTGGATTTTATTATAATGAAGATTTTCAAGTTATAGAGACGATAGTTGGTTCTCCATCACAAAAAGCAGGTCTTTTAAGAGGAGATATTTTAATTCATATAAATGAGCAAAATGTGACAAGAGAACTTATTTATGAACCAAAACATTATCTTAATGAACCTGTAGAGTTTTCTGTTATACGAAATAATAAAGTAATTAAGCTAGAGATGGCTCCTACTATATACCAATATAAGGTATCTAGTTATCAAATATTAGAAGATGAGAGTGGTAAGAAAATAGGACACTTTATTTATAATCAATTTACATCTAGTAGTATAGAAGAGATTGATGAAGCATTTAATGAATTTAAAAAAAATAATATTTCAGAGCTTATTATAGACTTAAGATATAATGGTGGTGGATCATTAAATACTGCAAGTATACTTTTAGATAAAATTGCTGGATATAATAATAATAACAAACTTCAATTTTATCTAAACTATAATGATAAAATGCAAAGTAGCAATCAATCATATTATTTTGATAAAGATGAAAATAGTCTTAGCTCACTAAAAAGAATTTTTTTCTTGACAACAGATAGTACTGCGTCAGCTAGTGAAACAGTTATTAACTCTTTAAGACCATATATGGATGTTAAATTAATAGGCTCAACAACTCATGGTAAACCAACAGGGATGTCAGGTAAAGATTTTGGAGAGTATATATATTGGCTTATTAACTTTACAATTTTAAATGCAGATGATAATGGTGAGTTTTATGGTGGAATGTCAGTTAATTGTGAAAGTAGAGATAATATTAAGTATCTTAGAGATGATATAAATGGAAATATGTTAAAAGAGGCTCTTTATTATATAAAAACAAATACTTGTCTTAGTGGAAATTAGTCAAATTTGATAAAAGCTAGAGTAGAGGAGCTATTAGAAGATAAATCAAAACTTCTAATGGTTAAATATTTTGATATTTGGGAGCTTTTAGAAGATAAATATGGCAAAGACCTTATTATTTTAATAGAGATTGGCTCTTTTTTTGAAATTTATGAGGTTGATAATGATGAGTTCAAAATAGGTAAAGCAAAAGAGATTGCTGAACTTTTAAATATTCAACTTACTCGTAAAAATAAAAATATAATTGAAAACTCTAAAACAAACCCTTTGATGGCAGGAGTTCCAACTGTATCTTTTGAGAAACATCTTCAAAGGATTATATCAGAACAAAAATATACAGTTGCTATTATTAAACAAAAGGGAACTCCACCAAAAGTAACTCGTTATCTTGATATTATTGTAAGCCCAGGGACAAATTTTGACTTTATAACAACTCAAGATGAAAATAATATAACCTCTCTTGTAATTGATAAATATAGTGATAGAAATTATCATATAGGATATAGTGCGATTGATATTAGCACAGGAAAATGTTATTTTAATGAGGTATATGGCTCAAAAGAGGATTCAAGTTTTGCTTTAGATGAAGTGTTTAATTATATGAATATGCACAAAACCACAGAGATTATAGTTACATTCTTAAATAAAAATATAAATCAAAAAGAGGTTCTTGATTATCTTGAAGTTGGTTCAAAAACATCTCATATAAACACATTTAAACCAAAAATTGCATATCAAAATGAGCTTTTTAAAAGTGTTTTTACAATCTATGGAATGCTATCTCCAATAGAATATCTTGATATGGAAAAATCACCTTTAGCAAGTGAATCTTTAGCAATTTTAATTGATTTTGTAGTAGCTCATGATTCAAAAATTATTCAAAAGTTATCATATCCAGTAAGATTGGATTTGAGTCATTATCTATATCTTGGAAATAATGCAATTGAACAGTTAAATATTATTGATACTCCACACAATCCATCTTTATTTAAACTTATAAATAACACATCCACAGCGATGGGAAAAAGACTTTTAAAAGAGAGATTAACACATCCAATCAAAGATGCAAAAGAGTTAAATAGACGATATAAATTATCTGATAATCTGTATGATAATTATATGCCAATAGAGGCTGAACTAAGTAGTATTTATGATATAGAGAGACTCTTACGACGGATAAAACTTTCTCGGATTCATCCATTTGAGATAAACTATCTTTATGAATCTTTGCTGAGTATCTCTAATGTTATTCAATTTATAAAACCTTATAATTTTATTGATATACCTTGTAGTACAGATAATTTAAATCTTTTTATAGACTCTATCAATAGTTCATTTAATTTAAAATTAAGTGCCAAATTTATGTTAAAAGATATAAATGAGAATATAATTAATAGTGGTATTAACCCTCAAATTGATGAACTTCTTACCCAAAATAAAATTTTAATGGATAAACTTGAAATAGTCAGATTACATCTTTTGTCATTTTTAAGCAAATCTGATAATAATTTTGTAAATATAAATCGTCTTGAAAAAGATGGATTTTTTATCGCTATTACCAAAAATCGTTATTCATCTATTAAAGATAAACTTTTAAAATCTCATATTATTTTAGATGATGAATTATATCTATTAACAGATTTCAAGATTAAAATACAAACAAATAGTGTAAAATTAACAAACTCATTTATTGATGATATATCAGATAAATATGTACATAATCTAAAAAAAATAATAGCACTTAATCGTCTTGTTTTTAACAATAAAATCTTAGAATTTGAAGATAAATATTCTACTTTATTAGATGAACTAGTATCTTTTATTGCTGAAATTGATTTTTCTGTATCTAATATTAAAACAAGTAAAAAATATAATTATTCTAAACCAATTATTATAGAATTAGAAGATAAGAATGAGAATTTTATAGAGATTCTTAAAGTTCGTCATCCAATAATAGAGGCAAATGAGGAGAGAGGTCTTTATGTCACCAATGATATAATATTGGGTGATCTGTCTCAAAAATCTAAATTAGATAAAAATAGTGTAATTATAGAAAATTCAAATAAAGTAACTAATAAGATGCATGGAATTTTACTTTATGGGATTAATAGTTCTGGTAAAAGTTCACTAATGAAGGCGATAGGAGTTAGTGTAATATTAGCTCAATCTGGTCTTTTTGTCCCTGCCTCATCTATGAGATTTACCCCTTTTGATTCTGTTTTTACAAGAATAAGTGGGGCTGATAATATAGCAAAAGGACTCTCTTCATTTGCAGTAGAGATGCTTGATTTAAAGAATATTTTTAACCGAGCAACCAGTAAATCTTTGATTTTAGGAGATGAGATAAGCCACTCAACAGAAACAATGAGTGGGGTTAGTATTGTGGCATCAGCAATTTTAAAACTATCAAAACTAAAATCTATATTTATTTTTGCAACACACCTTCATCAGTTAAACGAGATAACAGAAGTTTCAAAACTAAAAAATATTCTTTCTTTACATCTGAGTGTAATTTATAATGAATCAGAAGATAAACTAATTTTTGATAGAAAATTAAAATATGGCTCAGGAAGCTCTCAATATGGATTGGAGTTTGCAAAATCTCTCCATATGGATAGTGAATTTTTAAAAATTGCAAATGATATACGAAAACGAGTCTCAGATGACTATAACTCAATAGAAAGATTAAATCGTAAAAAGAAAAATGGATATAATAAAAATTTATATATGAGTTCCTGTGCATTATGCTCTAGCAGAGTTGATGATGTACATCATATTAAAGAACAAAAAGAGGCGGATAAAGATGGCTTTATTGGTCATATCCCACAAAATCATAAATATAACCTAATTCCATTATGTAAAAAACATCATAAAATGGTACATAACGGAGAGATTAGTATCTCTGGATTTATTGCTACAAGCAATGGATTAGAACTTCATTATAGGTATTTGGATGATAAATAAATTATGTAGATTTTATATTCTAATTGAAATCTATATTAACATTATACAAGGTAGTAATATATGAATATAGAAAACCAAATTGTTATATTAGTTAGTACAACTTTTATGTTACTTTTTTCTATTTTAGAATTAAGAAGCTATAAAAATGTTTTTAAAGATTATAAGTCAGTTATTATAAGTATAGGTGTACTTGGTACTTTCGTTGGAGTTGTACTTGGTTTGTGGGATTTTGATTCTAAGAATGTAAAAGATAGTATTCCTGATTTATTAGATGGATTAAAATTGGCATTTATTACATCAATTTTAGGAATGTTTATATCAATATTATTATCGGCTAAAAGTATCTCAAAAGGTAATAGAATTAGTAACTCAGAAGAGTTATTATCTGATATTTTAAAGCAATTAGAAGAAAAATCTAATAAAGAATCATCAGACAAGTTAAATCTATTAGAGGTATTATCAGAGATAAAAAATGAAATTAAAAGTCAAAATAAATTAATAGATAGTAACTTTAAAATTACAATAGAAAGATTAAATAAATTAAATTTACTTGATGAGTTAAATACTATTAAAGATATAACTAAAGAACAATCAGAGACTTTAAATTTAATATCTTCTAAAGTAGTAGGTTATGATAGATATTTAGTCAATATAGAAAAAAGTAATAAAGTTTTTGAAAGTGATAATAACTGACATTCATCACCCCTATAAACTTAAAGTAATATAATAAGAAATAAATATATATATTAGGAATATACCATCTGTTTTACAAAAATAAATAAAATAAAAACAAAAAAGTTAGGACATCTAGGCTTAGTGGCAGGGATGTGTAAAGAGCTAAATATATCTGAAATAGTCAATAATCATATAGTCACAGGAGACCAAAGAACCCTAAGCCATGGGGAATACTATGGTCGCTATGATCATCAATGGCTTGGGATTTACAGGTACACCACTATATATGACTCCACAATATTTTGAAGATAAACCAATAGCTCAACTATTAGGAAAAGATATAGAGGCAAAAAGTATAAATGATATAGCTCTAGGAAGAACATTAGATAAGATATATGAATATGGAGTTAGTGATTTATTCTCAAAAATAGCTTCAAATGCTGTAAAAACTCTTGGGATTTCTTCAAAAATAGGACATTTGGACTCAACTGCCTTTGCAACTCATATAGAAAAAGAGAAAGATACAGGTGATGGAACAATTGAGATACGAAAAGGTCATAGCAAAGATTATAGACCAGATTTGAATCAAATAGCTCTCAATATGATAGTAGAAAATAGGGCGAATTTACCAATATATCTACAAGTATCCAGTGGAAATCAGAGTGATAAAGTGAAATTTACTGAAATTATTCAAGCACAAGTAGATAATCTAAAAAACTATTATGGGATTGAGTATATTGTTGTAGATTCTGCTCTATATACTAAAGATAATATTGAAAAACTAGAAGAAGAAGAGATATTTTGGATAACAAGAGTACCAAATAGCAGAACTATTGTCAAAGATATTATCTCAACTATAGAGCTAAATCAACTTGAAGTTATTGATGATAAGTACTCATATTTGGAGATAGGAAGCAACTATAATGATGTAAATCAAAGATGGATAATTGTACATAACAAAGAGATAGAATATGTAAAAAACAAGGGTACAATCAAGAAATTTGATATAAATAGTAAAAAAGATTTAAAAGCTAAAATAAGATATGAAAAACAGAAATTTGCTTGTGAAATTGATGCGATAAAAGCATTAGAAGATTTAAAGAAAAAGCTGACTATATCCGATGTAGAGGGCTTTAAGCTTGTTGAACATAAGAGATATTCAACAAGAGGCAAACCTAAAAAAGATGCTATTAAAGATGTTACAGAGTATACTGTTTTGGTAAATATGACTAGTAATCTAAGTAAATTTCATGAAGAGAAAAAGAGAAATGGAATTTTTATTTTGGCAACAAATGAGCTAGAAAATAAGTCATTAAAACCCCAAGAAATTTTAAATGAGTACAAAAATCAACAAAAAGTAGAAAGAGGTTTTAGATTTTTAAAAGACCCAAAATTTCATGCCGATTCTATCTTTTTAAAAAAACCTGAACGGATAGCATCATTATTAATGATTATGACATTATCCTTACTAGTGTATTCTGCATTAGAACATAAAGTTCGCAAAAATATGAAGAAAAATAACCTAACTTTTCCAAATCAGAAGGGAAAACCAATATCAAATCCTACTATGACCGACATTCATCACCCCTCTAAACTTAAACTAATATAAAACAACTAATCATAAAACTCTTCATAATCATCCCCTAAGCACTCCAAAATAATCTCATGATTTTCATTAAAATAGTCCAATTGAGTCC
>Ga0256842_1000678_pt1 | contig 29682 bp, 29 predicted proteins | sample 4559240metaG_FD_185973 | JGI IMG/M metagenome (GOLD analysis project Ga0256842, IMG submission 185973) | Hydrothermal vent microbial communities from Guaymas Basin, Mexico - 4559-240 | ecosystem: Environmental > Aquatic > Marine > Hydrothermal vents | place: Mexico: Guaymas Basin | collected... | reverse complement strand
ATTTGTTGAATATCCATTATCGAAAATAATATCCTGATCATTAACACCACAGCCATTATCACTTATGGAAACGAAATACCTTAGGTCATCATTAATAAGTTTTATAGTAAGAACTTTATTAGAAACTTCATTCATGGCTTTTAACGAATTATTTACACAGTTGTCAATAATATTTGCCAAAGAGGCAGCATCCATTAGAGCCATTTCTTTTTCATTCATGAAAGTTTTGAAAACTAATTTGACATTAGCCACTTTTGTTAGCTGTTCAATATTTTCACTAATGTTTTTATAAACCTTAAATGGGCTACAGGAGTGATTCCTAAAAATAAGCTTACGCAACAACCTAATATTCTCGCGTAGTTTAATTATTGACTTAGCTATTTGATCTTTATTATCGAGCGTAGAATTATTAATATCTTTTTTAAGGCATTTAGTAATAATATCAAGTTCTATATTAATAGATTCAGAACTATCTTTACTAACCTCTAGTTTTGACGAAAGGCTAATAATATCTTCAATTAAAGGCTTCGTTAATTCAAGGAAGGTGGTTTTACGATTATTGAATGGCAAAACATAATCTTGGTCATTAATATCCTCCAACGAAAGGTTTTCGAATAATAGTTGCAAACTATTTAGATTACTAGCAGCCCATTCGCCATGAGAAAAATTCCGTAAAGCATTAAAAAGTTCATAATCAACTTCGGCTGATGATTGTAAACTATTAAATCTATCGATCCAAATAAAAACACTCAAAGGGCCTAAAGAGCCCAATACTGCTGACCCTAGTGGAATTATATATCGATATATAGAATCAACATCATTAAGTGCTAACAATAAACTTGTAAATAGAATAATATCTAGAGAAATAATAATAGATGTGAGCCTAACATTCCAATCAAAGAGTTTATTTCCATAATAAATACTGAGAAATAAAGCTAGTAAACCTATTGATATTATGACAAAATAAATTATGAAAACTCTATTATTGAGCAGCTGATATAACGTATTATCAATAGAATAATAAAAAGCAAGTAAACCTATATTCTCCTCTACAATAATCGTTTGTCCTGCAGAAACATTAAGAATATTTTTAAGTTCTCCACCATAAAACTGCACTTTTATATCGTATTTACGCGATGCATCAAGTCCAAAATGAAGCATTAATTCGCTCTGACTTCTAAGACCAAACTCTTTACTACCAAGTTGTTGATACCCTTTCAAGAAATTAGCATTATCAATATGCCCTGATTCATAAAGCCACACTTTAGCTCCTAGACCAACACTATTGGACTTCACTCCTTTTAGCTTAATTTTTATATAGTTACTATCATCTAAATTATTAATCCAAAGCTTATTATAGTTTTCATTTAATCCATAAATATCAATATCACCATCATTATCAATATCTGCTGTAGAAATCAAACACGTACTAGCATTAGGTATTCCCATTTCTTTAGAATGATTTTTAAAATGGCCTAAAGAATCATTTAATAGAAGGTAAATATTATTGCTCTTATTAGTACTAACTAAAATTATATCCTCAAAACCATCATTATTAAAATCAGCAGAATTAATATAATAGTTACCTTTTTTAACTAATGTATCAAAACCTATTTTTTTTGTAATATTCGTAAATTTTCCTTCTCCATTATTTTCAAATACTAAGATGCTAGTATTATATACAGAACTAAAGATGTCTAAATCGCCATCATTATCATAGTCAAAAGCAATATTACCAAACTTTCTTTGAGTATAAATATTTGTATCATATTCATCCAATTTATACTCCTCCCACTTATTCTTTTCTTTTTGAAATAAAATGATATTATGTCCCCAATTTTTGCAGAGCAAGATATCATTTAGTCCATCATTATTAAAATCAGAAACTAAGGTTGATACATTCCACCCACGAAGCATTGATGACAAACTTGTATCAGCTTCACTAAAATCGCCATATCCATTATTATGAAAAACAACCACACCACCACTACCTTTTGTACTATAGCCAAAAGAACTTACTATATCAATATCTCCATCTTTATCAATATCCGTATAATTATTAAATACAGCATTTTCAGTCAAATAATTTTCAGGAATATCAATAGTGCTATTAAGGCTAAATACATTATTTGATATCTGTAAAATACTAAGTTGATTCCTCTTATTACTAAAAGTTGTAATTAATTCTGGTTTATAATCTTGATTGAGATCAATAGCAGAAAATACTATACCGTCGATAGAAAAATTATTAAGTCCAAATTCTTCAGTATTATTAATAAACATACCATTATCGGTATTGGTAAATAGGTATTTATCAACAAAGGTAAAACCATCAAAAATCAGAATATCGGCTCTATTATTCGCACTAATATCATATAAAACGATACTCGTATTCTTAATATTAGACCTCGCTCCACCTATAAATTTTGGACTACTATATTTAACACCTTCTACACCCTTGGTTGAGGCATAATTTCTAAAAAAGTTATATTCTACAGAATAATTATGATAAACATCTCCATTTTTATTTAGAATTAGGACGCTATTATCTTTTAACACTTTAAATAATGATGGGTTTATATATAAAGGAATACTGATTAATTGTCTATTGGAATCATAAACACCAACTTCGTTACTATTTAGATAATCCTCTAAATTAAAAATACTATTATCATGGTCAGAGTAATATATAAAAGAATCGTTTTGCAACCTAAACACCTGTCCTTGATAATTAAGAACATATATATTATTATTAAAAAGCTTAATACTATAATTCAATTTATTATCTTTATTTGGAATATTAAAATGGATAAAACTATCACCATCAAAAGACCAAACACCATTATTTCTTACATTAAGATATAATTTATCATTACCATCAGAAATTACGGTATTAAAAGTTTCATCAATTGGAGATTCAACATTACTCCATTTTCCATTCATTAATTTTACTATTGTGCCAAAATCTCCAAAAGCATAATAATAGCCATTAATAAATTCAATATATTGTAATGGGCCATTGTTAGTGTAGTCATATTTTCTAACTATACCATTTTCAATTGACGCAATATGTGTCATCCAATTATTATCAATAATACAAACAAACACTTTATTATTATTAAAATAGAATGGTCTAATTGATTTAATATTTGCAGTATTACTAATTTCACTTATTGTATATATCTCATCACTTAAATCATTATAATGAATTATACTGTTTGCCGTATCTAGTAGCCAGAAATCATTTGCAGATTCTCCACCAATAATTTTTATCACATTAGTAGAGACAGGTATTTTTTTCCATTTATTTTTGGCAATGCCGCTTAACGAAAGCACTAAAAGTAGGATTATTACACTAAATATTTTCTTCATACTTATATCTAAAAAAGGGTGTTGCCCAACAAATCCATAGTGTAGAAGCACTCGTCAACAGTTTTGTGATTAGCAAACACAAATATATAAAAAATCTATTGATATACAACAACTTCTGCATTTCGGCATGTCATTTGAAAAAAGGGGATGACAATGAGTAAAAAAACACTTATATATAAGATTTGCCCAGGGTGCAATTATTTTTGTTCTACAGAAGAGGACAATAATTACTGCCCATATTGCGGAGAAGAGCTAATGGCAAAATGCCAAAAATGCGGAGAGGATATAACAACACCTTATGCAAGCTTTTGTTCGAAATGCGGTACTGCATACCCTGGAAGAAAGAAAAATATTAATTAACAAACATCTAAATTAAAATTATGAAAAAGATTACACTACTATTAACTGCATTATTCCTATTTGGAGTAACATTTGGACAAATGAAGTATGTTCCAACAAAAACAATTATTGTGATTTTGGGGGCTCAAAATCCGCATATAGATTATACAAGATTTTCGGATATTGAGTTCTATTTTACTCCAGAACTTGATAATCTATACAATGACGCAAAATCTCTATCTGATGCTACAGGCATGAAAGACGCAATGAAATTATTCAAAAAAAACACAAGTGCATCAAAACAACAAGAAGTGCTTAATGCATATAATGGACCGAATGATGTAATTTTCAAAAAGGGGCTAAACAAAACATCATATCTTTTTGACAAGGAAGGAACTGTATATGGCAAGTTTTGGGGAGCAAATCCTGAGTTTATAAGTGGCGACAGCTATTTGGTGAAAAATAGATCTCAGGATTCGGAAACACTAAAAGGACTGTTGAAGGAATTAGTAAAAAAAGAAGACACACGGAAATTAGGTAAAATAAAAAAAGGAAAAGACTATAGTTGGCAACCAGGTTATAAACCTACATCAATAACTGTTGTTGACAAGGACGGAAACAATAAAGAACTCATCAATTTGCTAAAAGGGAATGCTGCAACTTTATTATACTGTGTGCATGTAAACTCAAAATTTGACCCTGTTCCTGGTAAAGAGAGTGGTGAAGGCAAAGATCCTGACAAATACAATGAAGACGTAGCTAAAACAATGGTAATTGATAAGCAATTAAAACCCATATATGATATAGAAGAAAATATCTATGGCAAAAAACTTAATAAATAACAATCAAAAACACTATATAATTTTCGCCATATTTACAATGTTTGCACCAGTTTGTGAACATTGTAAATATGGCGATAATAGTTATTAAAATGAGTTGGCATGACTCTTCTAATTTAAATTTTAAAGACAATTGGAAAATATGTGTTTATAAAGAACATCAAAGTTTCAGTAATGAAGAAGATTTTAATATAACCGCTTTAGAATCAAAATTGTATTCGTATATACAGCAAATGAACCACTTAATGTAGAAGTGGATGTATTTGAAAATCTCACAATAATTGTATATTTTGATATCAATGATAATAAAGTGTTTGACATTACAATTGATTATTAAAAATACCCAGAAATAACAAAGAAGGCTGCAAATGAGCAGCCTTCTTTGTTAAAAAAACAGCCAGCTTAAATTGCTTTAAGCTGGCCTTTGCAAAATATTAATAACCTAAACAATGCTATCACAATAGGATAACAATAATAAATCGCAATAAATTAAATCTTGCTATGTATTACTAATTTAGGTTATCACTAAATACTATTTTTCGAATTTTCCTCCTTTAGAGTCCCACTCATTATAAGCTCCATCATATACTTTAACATTAGCATAACCAAGGCTTTTTAATGCAACAAAAACAATTCCTGAGCGAACAGAAGTACCACAGTATAGAACGATAGTTTTATCTTTAGTAACACCAACGCTAGAGAAAGCTGATTGCAACTCTGAACTTGGAAGTAAAGCTCCACTTTTAGTCTCAATTTTTTTCCACTCTAAGTTTTTTGCACCTGGTAGGTGACCTTTACTAACAGGCTTAGCAATAGTACCATTATACTCAGTAATATGTCGTACATCAAGCATTACTACTTTAGAGTTACTAATATTAGCTTTTACATAATTATAATCAGCGGCAATACTTTTATTCAATTTAGGAGTAAAAGTAGCAGGAGTAACTTTTGTTTTAGCTTTAGTAATCATAACACGAGCCGAACGCCATGCACCCATATCTTTATGAAGTATTTTAACATTTGGAGCTCCTAGATACTTAAGAATCCAATAAATTCGTGCTGCGTATTTATTTGTTCCATCATCATAAATAAGTATATCTTTTTTTTCTGAAACACCTTTTGAACCAAAATACTTAGCTAAATCTGTAGGTGATTTAATTAATCCCTCTACAGCTCCTGCTTTATATAGATCATGATGATCAATAAAAACAGCTCCTTTTATATGAGATAGTTTATAATTTTTTGCTGATTGAGCAGAAATTATTACTGCATTTTTACTTTTCGATAATTTTGAGAAATCTTTAGCTGATATAAAGTCTCCCTGTGCAATAGCACCAGTAGCAATAAGAATAAATGCTACAAACAAAGTTGTGAATTTTTTAATATTTTTCATAATCGTATATTTTAAATATTTATCTGTCTTATTTAATTAAATTTTGCCTGAAGTTGAACTACTACGAAGTTTTTAGAAAAGTTAGAATCACTATCCATAAAAGTATTGTGATTAAGATTATCCTTAGTAATAACGTAGTTAAGCTGTAAGCGAGTCCAATCATTGAAGTAGTAGTTAAAACCTACTATAGCTGCATCTTGTGTTTGATGAGGGATAGTAGCAACGCTAGAATTAACGCTATAATACTGATACTTAAGAATTGGCGCAAATCCATTATCGAATTTATACATTATTGCTGTCCAGAAACCATCTTTATTAAAATCACCTTTTTGAATAGTTGGAGAAGAACCACAACCTCCACCTACAAGTGAAGAACCTTGGTCTAAGCCATTAATATATTCAGCTTGGAATAAAATATTAGCTTTTTCAACACTTAAATCAACACCCCATCGGCGGCGAGTATCATCAGGCTCTGAAGCTTGTATTGGCTTTTGCTTTCCCCAACGGAAGCTACCTCCTATTTTAACATCTTCAATAGGTTGAAAAACTAATCTAGCTGTAACATCCTTATCCATATTACCATCATACTTATTCAAGCCTTGACCGTTGGTAATTGCTAAACGATAAGTAAATATATCGCTATGTTCCATTCCAAGAATTTTCTTATCGCCAGTGCTACCAAGTATTAATACTCCTTGATCTCTAAAAGGGCTTGCTAATTCGTTTACTACTTGTGAACGATTTACACTATATAAACCATGGCAAGCAGTGGTAAGCTCTAGTCCAAATTGAGACTTAAACTGTCCCATTGAAACTATAAAGTATGGAGCAAATCTTTTGTATGTAACAAAAGCATCGAGTATATATGGCCCACCATGCGAAGGGCTGAACTCTGCTAAGAAATAATAAGAAAAATCATAAGGAATAGTTCCTGTTGCACCAAGGCGAGCTCTATTGAAGTAGAATGAACTTGGCTTATCTAGTCCGTTCATAACACTTTGTACGCTATCACCTAGGAATTGGTATTGATATTCTGACTGTACAAAGCCAATGATTTTAACACCATCTTCTCCTCCATCGTCAGAGCATCCTTGTGCGTAAATTTTGAAAGGCAATACACAGATTGCAATTAAGATTATAAGTACTGTTTTTTTCATGACAATAAATTTTTGTTGTTTAGGTTAAGATTAATATTGAATGTACTCTCCCAATACCAGCTATTTTCATAACTAATACAGAATTATTTTACACTAAAGTTAAAGAGATGGAGCAGTAGAAATACTACCACTCCATATTTATTAAATACTATTTAGTTTCAAGAGGTAAATTAGAAGCTCCTGTTGCTGCAGTCCATTTATGACTATTCAAAGAGCTATGCACCAAACCATTTGCACCAAACAATAAGCTATAAGCATCATAACCAAGAACACGCATATATGCTGTTACAATTGCTGAAGTTTGACCAGTCCAGCAATAAGTTACAACCTTAGCTTGTGGGTTATAGTTTTGATATTGATTTCCGGCTAAAGTTAAAGGCTTAATTCTATAAGCTCCTTTAATATGACCATAATGCTCTACATCACCTTCTGCCCAGAAATTATTAATAAAATAATCCGAAGGGTTTGCAAGAACTGCCGAATTAGCTATTTTCTTAAAACCATCAGCTAATAATTTATCAACCTGTTCAGAAAGGATTCCACTACCGTCAGTAGCTGAAGTTTCTAATACAGGATCACCATAATTAGCAATAGTTGCTAAATCTCCAGGAGCAGCTTCCCAATTAGGGCTATTTGTTCCAGCATCAGCAACATTAGTAGTCCATTTATCAGTTCCGTTAGCTCCATTCCAACCACTCATACCCCACTTAATAGCTTTTGCTGTAGGAAACCCACTTAAACGTAATGCAGTAACAGCATAACATGCAGTTTGACCAGTATAACATAATACAGCAATTTTAGAATGACCATTAGCTGTCGTTAATATATCAGCCAAGGTTGAGTTTACTGAATTAGCAATATGGCTAGTAGTAAAATCGGCAGCATTTCTAATATCAATAATATAAAAATCGTTACTTGGATCAGCATCAGTATTAATATCGTGTACTGCTGTAGCTGTTGTAATAAATGATGTGGCTCCACTACCAATTACGTCAGACAAATCCATTGTATTGGATGTTAAATATGTCTTTAATGTTGCAAAATTTTTGTTCTCAACTATCGGCTCATCCTTTGGATCATCTTTTTTACAAGATGTTGAAAACAGTGCTGCAAATAATACCGTTGCAAATAATAATTTGAATAAATTTTTCATAATAATACTAATTTTAGGTTATTAAATAATTTGTTTAATTTCTATTGTTATTTATTTAACAAAAGTAATTCTATTATCTCTCTAACTGTAAAAACTAATATGGAAAAGTTGATATTTGTTATTGGATTAACACTGAATAAATATTGACATATGTTGTTTTTTTAGATAGCAAAATAGTTAACATTTTGTATAAATGATTAATTATTAGCGATTATGCTTAATTAACACCTATAATAACATCTGCTTCAATTCCTTTAATAGCTGAAGTCACAATATCCAAATTAGTATTCATTTGTATATATTCGACCTTGCTTCTTACATATACATCGGTGATAATACCTTTTACTTCCTGAGTTAAACCATCAGTAGTTTCAAAAACTACTTTCACAGCAGTTCGGCGCATGCTCCACAATTCTACCTGCTCATATAATCCACAGGCTAGTCTAAAATTAGTATTATCCATTGGTAATATTATTTAAAATTATTCTTTCGCAAATAATAATATTTGCAACGATATTAAGCCTGCAAATGTCTGTATTTTATTATAGACTTTTTATAAATCAAATTAATAATAATTGCATATGTTTATGTAATAAATCATTACTTTTGGTTTTTACTAAAAATGAAAACACAGATATGAAAACATTATTAATTCTCTTTACATTCATATTACCATTTATAGCTATTGCTCAAAATAATGGTATAAGCACTAATGCTATTGGTGATACCATAAATAGAACAGATAAAAACGGTAATAAAACTGGTGATTGGGAAATTCATAAAGGAATGGTGTTGGAAAAAGGAGAATATTTAAACAACCTAAAAGAAGGCGTTTGGATAAAATATAATCAAGAAGGCAGAATGGTACTTATTCAACAGTTTCATAAAAACCAACTTAATGGATTAACAGTAGCTTTTGATCAGTGGGGCAATTTTAGGAACGAAATGCAGATGAGGAATAATAAGCTACATGGATTAAATGCTTATTACGATAAAGATGGAGATATAGAGTATCGGAAACATTATAGAAATGGAATATTGCATGGTGAGTATATTAGCTATTATAAAAATGGCAATATAAAGGAGCAGCATTATTATGTGAATGGCAAAAAAGATAGCACCTCTACTTTCTATAATGAAGATGCAACGCCACGAGTTATATTACATTATAATAACACATTGCTAAATGGCAAATACACCTCATATTATACCAACGGTATATTAAAGAGCGAAAAACTATATATCGATAATTTAGCCCAAGGCAAATATTATGAATATTACGAAAATTCGAAATTAAAGCTTGAAGGAGAATATAAGGATGATACTAAAATAGGAAAATGGTATTATTATGATGAGGCTGGTAAGAAAACTAAAATGGAAACATATAAGTTAGGCACATTAATCAAAACAAAGACATACTAATACTATGAGAAAATTATTATCCATTGGCATTATTGGTACACTATTGTTTTTATCTACATTTGCAAATGGCCAAATAAATGGTATGCGATATACCGACACAACTGATATGGATGAAACATACAATAAGCATACTGTATACGGCAATATTGGGTGGGCTTTTGTAATTGCTAATATGTCTATGAATTACGAATACCGATTCTTTGAAAAGCATGAATCATTTGTTAACTCTTTAAGTATAAAGGCATCTGGCGGCATTTGGGCCGTAATGATGATGAATGGTAGATTTATTTCTGTTTCTGCAATAGCTCTTTCGGGTAGTTTTGAGTATGGGCTAGGAATTGCAAAACTTGATAATCTGAATAGCCCAATAGGCTTTGCAAATAGTTATTATCTACCCACAGCAAATATTGGTTATAGATATGTACCTCCAAAAGATGGAGTAATATTTAGAGTTGGGCTAAATTTTCCTCAAGGAGTATATATGAGCCTTGGGTATAAGTTTTGATCTAGATCAATTTTACAAAGACTAATCTAATTTAATAGAAAGTTCTAAATAACCACCAAGACCATCATTAATAATTCGTTGCAACGTAGAAAACCTAATATCTTTTAAGTTTCGTTCTAAGCGTGAGATGTAAGATTTATTAGTTCCTGCTAAATTAGCAAGTTGCTCTTGTGTTAGTCCTTTTTTCTCTCTTGCCTGTTGAATAAGTACTCCCAATTTAAAAGCATCATAATCATGCTCAAACTGCTCTCTATCCTCAGTTCCTTTAACACCTATTTTCTCATCAATAAATTGATCAATACTTTTTAAATCACTATTTTTTGCTGTCATAATATTCCTTTCTAATTTTTTCTGCTTTTATTATCTGTTGCTTTGGTGTTTTCTGGCTTTTCTTCTGAAATCCATGTCCAATAACAACAAGATTATTTAAATCAAAAAAAACATAATATTCTAAATATGTTATTACCTAATGTACTCTTATTTCATATATTCCAGCTGTATTTTTAAGATGCTTTAAATATATCTCTGGAACTCTGTCAAGTTGTTGTATAATTCGTAATGTCCAAAGTATTTTTGTTTTTACTTTTTTATTTTGTTCTTCATAAAACTCCTCAAAATAACTCTTATAAAAATACAACTCTCTTTTATTACTCATCCTGCAAAGATAATACAAGTTGTCTGATTGAGCAACTTTTTAAGAATTTATTATAGTATTATTACAATAAACACAAACTCTAAACCATAATTCAATTAAATATATAAGCTAAAAACAGAAAAAGGCCATTATTCATTTACAGAATAACAGCCTTTTTTTATATAGTATAACGACGATTAGTAAGCTCCGTCGCTAAAGTATTTCATAAATTGAGATCTTTCGAGCATCATAGGATTCTCAACATTCTTTTGATTAAGTTTCCCGCGGAAAGCATCAATAGAATCATAGTTTTTCTTAGTCATCCATGCTTCCAAGTCTTTAAGCATTTTACCAATTTGTGTAGTTCCATTAATCATTATTGTAGAAACCATTTGAGTTGTTGTAGCACCTACTAATAGGTTACCAATCAAATCTTCAGAAGTGTGAACACCTGTTGAAGCAGATAAATCACATTTTACACTGCCCGAAAGAAGTCCTATCCAACGAAGTGTATTAGCATTATCAAATGCAGTACTACGTGTAGTTGCAGAAATAATAGCTTCTTTTTCAATATCCACCTTTGGAGAATAGAACTTATTGAAAAGTACCAAACCATGAACTCCCATATCCGATAGCTCTTTCATAAAGTTAGCAAGACCCGAGAAATAAGAGCTTAATTTAATAGCAACAGGAATATCAACAGTAATCAATAGTTTCTTGATTATATCCAAATAGCTTTTTTCCATATCAGCACCAGAGATTGACATATCAGCAGGCATTGCAAAAAGGTTTACTTCCAATGCATCAGCACCAGCATCTTGAACATGCTTTGCAAAATCAATCCATTCATTATCATCATAGCAGTTGATACTTGCTATTACAGGAATTTCAACAGCAGCTTTAGCTTCTTTAATAAGCTTTAAATAGTTGTTTACAGAATGTGTTTTTAAGTAATATCCCAAATAATTTTCGATTTGACCATAAGAGTCGTTCATATTATTCAATCTTTCAGAATCAATATCCATAAGGATTTGCTCCTCAAAAAGAGATTTTAGAACAACTGCTCCAGCACCTGCCTCAGCTACTTCTTTAATTTTATCTACAGAGTTTGTCAATTCCGAAGAACCAACAACTATAGGGTTTTTAAGGTCTAAGCCTAAATATTTAGTTGCTAAATTTGCCATTATTTTGCTTGTTTTATGTTTAATAACTATATTCTTCAAAATTAACAATAAATATCCTTATCAACAATGTTTTTAGTTAATATTTTCTAAAGAGGTTCATATTTCTTTTCTGATAAACTATATTCATAAAAATTGGGTATAGAGCAATGGTTTTACTGAGGCAAGTCCTACGGACTTTGTTTGTATTTTTCGCACTTCGTGCTACAAATAGGGAACTCCTATGGAGTTATACCAAATTAATACCAAAACACGCCATATAAATCGTTTATATTTCCCTATTACTGCGTTAAAAATTATTTCCATAGCTACGGCTATGCAAATAATTTTTGCCTTCTAATAGGAAAATATATTCCAATTTATTTATAGCGTATTTTGATACCAAATTGGTATTATTACCTATTAATTGAAATTATTTCGGTTTTTAAAAAAACTACGGGCAGGATGCCCGAGTTACAAAAAACGCCTATTCCAGTTAAGGAATAGGCGTTGTATATCATATAGTGCCTGCAAGAAAACTCTACAAAATTAAAAATGTATCTTTTGGCGATATTTTGACATTTTTCAACTCACTGATACTTAAGCATCACCTCGTTTCAAAAAAATCAAAATTTCATCCAAAATCTGTCATTTTATAAAATTTGACAGTTTTCGTGCAGACACTATTATAACTACTACAGAAATTATCTTCCTCCTTGTAGTAATTGGTCAATACCCATAGCGGCGCGGTGACCGTTGGCAATACCGTGAATTACGTCTGGTCCTTCGATGATGTCACCACCAATGAATAACCATGGTAAACCTTTAGCTTGGAAATCCTCATCAACAACAACTCTACCACGTGGGCCGAATTCTATCTTCGACTTAATTTCATCTGTAAGGTAGCTAAGGTCCATTCCTTGTCCGATTGACTCAATAACCATTGAACCTTCGAATAAACGTTCGTCAGATTGGTCAAACTTAGGATTAAAGCCTGTTTCATCAAATATAGAAAGACATTTCCATACTTTAAGACCAACAACCTTATCATTCTCTATAATAACCTCTTGTGGTCCGTATCCAGGAATAATATCACAACCCTCTTCACGAGCTTCAACAACCTCTTCTCTATCAGCTGGCATATGCTCTTCGTCCTCTAGTGATGTAGCTATAACATTAACCTCACCATATTTCTCCATTTGCAAACGAGCCATAGAACGTGTAATATCCATTGCAACATTACCTCCACCAATAACAACAACTTTGCGCTCAACAGGAACATCAGCTCCAGTAACTATATCGCGAAGTAAATCTACTGATTGATATACATTCTTATGATCAGAGCCAGGGATACGAGTACTTCTACCTAAGTGAAGTCCTGTACCTGCAAATACTGCATCATAATCATTATTCAATTGCTCAAGAGTGATGTCGGTTCCAACATTCACATTATACTTAATATCTACTCCTATTGAAAGGATGTAGTTTACGTCTTTATCAATTTGATCGTAAGGCAAACGATACGATGGAATACCGTAACGCATCATACCACCAGCTTCAGGAAGCTTTTCAAAAATGGTAACATTATATCCTAATAAACCAAGGTAATAAGCAGCAGAAAGACCTGCAGGACCTGATCCTATAATTGCAACTTTCTTATCGTTTTTCGTAATATCGCTAGACGAAAGAATCTCGTTATACTTATCTACATCAGCAGGAATTTGATCAGCAATATATCGTTTCAACCAACGGATTGAAAGAGCATCGCCATTGAAACCTACAGAACATACATCCTCACATTTGTGAGTACAAATACGTCCACAAATTTCTGGTAATGGGTTTGTTTCGTATAAAATACGCATTCCCTCTTCCATATCATCATTACGGATAGCCGCAATATATTCTGGAATACCCATGTGAGCAGGACAAGTAGCAGTACAAATTCCACAAGAAACACAACGATCAGCTTCAGCTTCAGCTTGATCTTTAGAATAACCTTTTACAAACTCAATAAATGAATCCTTACGTTCATCAGCATGAAGCTCGCCCATATGCACACGGTTTTGGCCGTAGAAATGGTAATTATTCTCTGGTTTATGCCAACCATCTTCCTTATCATCCCACGACTTTTTGTCGACACCAGGAATAAAGCGGAAAACCTCAGGATCAGTATCTATCCAAGTATATTCGTTAGTAAGATTAAGTGAGTTTGTGGTGCAAATATCAACACAAAGTGCACACCAACAGCATCTACCATAATCAATCATAGGGCGCAAGCCACTATCACCACTTACAGTTTCAACACCATCAACTGGCACCATATCAATTGCCTCGTTCTCGCAAATAGCCTCACAAGTACCACAACCAATACATTTCTCAATATCATTTTTATGAAAACCCCTATATCGAGGAGCAGCCTCCCTAGTCAATGGGTCTTTTATCGTAACCGGTTCCTGTACCACCTTACTCCAAGCGGTAAAAGGAGTTAATATATCTTTTATATTCATAATATAATGTTTATTCGTTTATTTGCTTAACTGTTTATTTGGAGTCCTTCGTTAATTGGAATTTGCGAAAACTATTCAGCTTATTCGCTAGTTCCTCAATTAAAGGTCTCATGCTATTTAATTGATCTTCGGTGATATATTCTAAATCATAAGCTATTATCATCTGACTTAAAACTTCGAGAAGACTACCATAAGAAATCTCCGTATAACGTGCTTGTTCTTTGCCCGTATTTCGTGAAGTTCCTTCGGCTATATTAGATGTTATAGAAACAGCAGCTCTACGAATCTGAGAAGTTAATCCAAACCTCTCTTCATCAGGAAAAGTATTAGATATTCTGTAAATATCTAAAGTAAGCTGTCTTCCAAGTTTCCATACATCTAATTTCTCGAATGAAAATAATCTCATAATAAAAATCTCAAATATATCTTTCGATTAAACAGACTGCCATAAGGCAGGCTATAAACAATTAATCAAATAAACAATTTTATCTCTCAATTTCTGGTGGACAAGTTTGTAATGAAACCATAGTTGCATGTACGTCTGCAATATTTGTATTTATCAGCATTTTCTCTAGAAGAGCAATTGCGTGAGTATAACTTGGACCACGAAGATTCACTCTTCGAGGTTTAGAAGTACCGTCAGTAACATAATACATTCCGTACTCACCTCTACCACTTTCGAGCTTCACATAAGTTTCTCCTTTAGGAATTTTCCAGTGAAGAGCATTAGGCATATCACCTCTGATATCACCTTTTTCTGGCATTTTAGCCATAATTTGGCGAATAAGGTCTACCGTTTGAATTAGCTCTTGCCATCGAACCCATGTACGAGAATAAATATCGCTATCGGTTGCGGTTGGTGGATCAAAATCCAATTGGCTATATCTTAAGTATGGATAGTCTTTACGAATATCGCGTTTAACTCCTGCTGCACGAGCATTAGTACCAACAATACCGAATTCGTCAATCCATTCCTTTGGAATAACTCCAACACCTACAGAACGAGCCTTGAAAACCGAGTTATGAAAAATCAACTTGCGAAGACGTACAATAAAATCGTCAATATCCACAAGGTTTTCTTCCATACGACGCTTAAAACCTCTTGGCAATACACCACGCACACCACCAGGGATGATAAACATATGGTAAACACGTGCTCCAGTAAGTTCCTCGAAACGATCAAGAATTAAATCACGAAGATAAACTCCCCATTGTACACCAATACCTAGTGAAAAAGTACCAGCTTGACCAGGCACAGCACGAAGCAAACCTTGCAAACGAGCCATCTCTAGCACAAGAGTACGAAGCCATTCTGCCATTTCAGGAACCTGTCCTGTTAAGCCAGAAAGTTCTTCAGTAGCACGAGCAATAAGATACTCATTAGTATCAGGCTCAGCCACACACATACGAATAGATGTAGGGAAACCCTGAACAAAAAGGCGACGCTCTATTAATTTCTCGAAACCACGGTGAAGGTATCCAACGTGAGTTTTGGCATCAACAATTTCGTCACCATTTAAGGTCATTTCCACAGCCATATTTCCTGTAACACCAGGGTGGTTGGGTCCTAGCCAAATTTTGGTATATTTATGAGATGATAAGTCTATATCTAAAGTACCATCATCTTTCATCGAAGGATATTTACTCCTATCTGGTTGAAAAAACTTATTGCTCATCTTTATTCTTTTTAGCGGTTACAGGTTGATTAGGGTATAATTTCTGACGCATGTAAGTTGCTGGGTCGTAAGTCTTTCTGCCTTCACGCATGAAATAAGTCTCTTCAGCATATTTATTAGTATCAAAATCGCGACGCATATGAGGCATATCGTCCCAACCTTCAACAACAAAATCTTCATCTACACGAGGACTTCCTGGAAAATCAATTCCAAAAGCCTCTTTTAGCTCGCGTTGGTATGTCCAAATCTGTTTCCAAAGGTGATGTGCTGATTGCATAACAGCTCCTTCACGATCAAGATACACTTTGATACCAAATTCAGTTTTAGTTTCTGGGTTATTAAGAAGGTAAAGAAGTTGGAACTTTCCATCCTCAATCCAATCCACACAACTCATAAGAGTAAAATGCGTATAACCTTCGTAATCGCGCATATATGTTACCATATCAATGGCAAACTCTTTATCGACATAAGCAAAAGCAAGATTGTCGCGCTGGGCAACTACTTCTTGTAAATTATATTTTGCTTCTATTCTCTTTATTAAACTCTCCATTATTGAAATATTTAAAAGTTCGTGATTACCAGTTATAGTCTGGCATATTCCAATCCTTAATTACCTTTTTTTGATTTGCCTTATACTCATCAAAATTTTCGGCATATAAATTAGCTCCTTCGCCTTTACCAGCTTTTATCAGCTCTTTAAGTTTCATAAAACCTGCTAAAAGAGCCTCAGGACGTGGCATACAACCTGCAATATAAATATCTACAGGTAAGTATTTATCCAAACGATTGATAGTGCTATAACTATCGTAATACATACCACCGTTGATAGTACAACTACCAAGAGCAAGAATATATTTTGGTGAAGGCATTTGCTCGTAACTACGGATAACTCTCTTAAGAGTTTTTACCGAAAGGTAACCCGAGATAATAAAAGCATTTGACTGGCGAGGCGTTGGACGCATCTGCACTCCAAAGCGGAAAGCATCGAAACGAGGTGTCATAAGTGGTGGTATTTCAATACTACCACAACCAGTTCCAAAACCAAGTACCCAAATACTTTCAGCACGAGCCCAGTTAAGGAATTTTTCAACAACACCATTACTAGGCTTTTCTACAGTTGGCTTTTCTCCACTAAAGTAATCGTAAATAGGATTTACTTTAATTATAGATCCATCGGGAGCAATTACTTCTCTCTCTTCATCTTCAGGACGAACAAATGATTTTGCCTCTTTGGTAGAAGAATTAACCTCTGCCTTTTTAAGCAATTCGTTCATCTTATCATTCATATCTATTTCTGACATAATACTCTAAATTAAAAACTATAGATTAAAATAGCGATTATTCCTAAAACTAGTGGCAGTTTGAAGAACCAAACCACTGACTGCTCTATTCTGAAACGGGGGAATACAACGCCCACAAATACAGAGTAGAAATAAATTAGGAATGTTTTTATAATAAACTCAATCCAGTTAGTAGCACCACCGAACACAAGGTTCATAAATAATGCTGCTTCCATAACGTGGATAATAGCACCACTAGACATTAGTATACCTAGGTAACTACCATGATATTCTGTTGGAGGGCCAATAGGAATTTCGTTAGGAGCTTTCACCAAGTTAAATGGTGAGTGACCCATAGCACCAAGAGCTGCAAGTAATATTGCTGCTGAAGCTATTGGGTTAGTAAATAACGACCAATTCAAAAATCCACCTTGTTGAGCATTTGCAATATCAACCAATGATAGAGTTTGATATTGAATAGCCAAAGAGAGTATTCCTAAAGTTAAAGGAAGCTCAATAGCAGCATGTTGCGCCAAACCACGACCAATACCGATAGCAGAGTGAGGTTGTCCACCTTCACCAGCACCAAGAGCCATTCCCAACATTCCAAACAGTTGGAAGTAAAGAACAAGAACTATATCGCCTTGGAATGAAAAGTTTAACCAATGATCATTACCAACTCCTACAAGAGCAGGCATAAATAAAAACATACCAACAGCTCCAGTAAGGCGAAAAACAGGCCCTAAGTAGAACATTACACCATGCGAAAGAGTGGTACGAGTACCAGCATTCTTTACAAGATCAATCCATGGTTGATAAATTGGTATTCCGTGACGTCCAGCCACGCGAGCAACAATCTTTCTAAAAGTTGCGCTCATCAACATTCCCCAGTTTAGTACTAAAAATAAACCAAGTAATGTATATCCAATATTTGAAAAATTTGTCATAATTATAAACTTCCTCCAATTGTTATAAAGAATAAAACAATAATAAATAGAACAATATGTAACATATAAGCTTGTCCGTTACCGCTATAAACACGACGTCCGAATCCTGCAGTCTCATGAACTATATTTGTTGCCCACTCCCAAAATTTCTCGAAATAAGGAAGAGTTAATGGCCAAACAGCTTTATAGAATCCTGCGTACATATTGTATGCTATATGTGTAGTTTCTGGTCTTTCAGGACGCTCGCCTGAGAATACCACATCAAATTGTTCAAGTTTGTGTGCTTTGCGAGTAAGCATTTTAAGTATAATAAGAATACTTACAAATACTGTTGCAATTGTGATCATAACTCCTGTACCAGTCCAATGTCCTAGCTGAGTGTATGCAAAAGCACCGTCCCAACGTAAACCTCCATTAGGGAAGTAGTTGGCAATAATTTCGCCTAGAGGTTGTAATACCCATTGTGGCTTGGCAGAAAACACCATCAAACCTGCAATAAGAGTATATATTGGTATTAAGAACCAAATAGAAATCTCTTTCAACTCGCGGTGATTATCTTTCAACTGGCCCAAGAATATAGTATGAATCAAGCGGAAAAGATATAAGAAAGCCAATCCACCAGAGAAGAAAACTATTGTTCCTTGGAAGTACCAACCTTTTTCGATTACAGCATTATAGAATAACCATTTACCTGTGAAACCTGACAAAGGAGGCACACCCGCTAGAGCGATAATTCCAATTAATACAGCTACAAAAGCGAAAGGCATTTTCTTAATCAAACCACCCATTTCGTACATATTATGAGTACCTGTACGCAATACCACTGCTCCTATTGTAAGGAAGAGTACCGCCTTATACATAAAGTGATTGATTGTATAAGTAAAACCTGTTAACCAACCCAAGTGAGTCATAATTGCGAAAGCAAAAATGATATAACCTAGCTGACCAATTGAAGAATAAGCTAGCAAACGCTTAGCATCTTCTTGGAATACAGCTCCGATATTTCCAACCAAAGCAGTAAGAGCACCAATCCAACCAAGTATATATGCTAGAGTGCTCAGATCAAAATCTGACTTAGTCATTCCGATAAGAGTAAGTACTACTCCAAATACACCAGCTTTAAGTAATATAGCTGATACCATTGGCGATACATCACTCTCGGCTTCACCGTGAGCACCAGGTAACCAAATATGAAGACCGATAGAAGCTGTTTTGGTTAAGAAACCAACTAGCAATAAACCATAAGCCCAATTTGGGAAATATTGAATATTATTAAGAATATCTAAATTGAAATCAGTATATCCGATACCTGCAATACTAAATCCTGCAAGGATAGCATAAGCACCAGCAATACTAAATAACATATAACTAAGAGCATGTGGCATAGATTTTTTACCTCTTATAATAAGGAAGTAAGAACCTGCAGTCATTAACTCCCAACCGTAGAAGAACCCTAGAGTTGTATGAGCTTCAATAATAGCAGTTAAACCAGCATACATAAGAATTGCTACTGGATAAAAACCACGACGAACACCTTTATAAGAGAAACCTGCAATTAGGGTAAGAATACCACCAACCATAAATATTACTTCAAATATCAAGCGAAGATTGTCGCCAGCTAAGTTTGGATAAATCATATAAAAATGAAGAGCCAAAGCAGCTATTGAAGCTATGTTTTTCACCATTAAAGGAAGTTTGTCAACAGCAAATAATACCAATACAAATATGAATGGAATGAAGTTAATCATTGCTCCAGCTTCTGTATATTGTGCTGAAAAATATCCGATAATAAATAATAGTGCAGTTACTATTCCAACTGGAATAAGTTTATTTTGCTTAGTTCTAAATTCTAAGTTATCATAAATATCTTCACCTTTAACAGCCATCCCGTACCAGCGGAATAAATATATTGCCTCAAAGAATGAACCTATAAGGATAACAGCAATCCAGCTGAAACCACCAACTTTAGCTAGGCTCATGATAAACTCCCATTTTCCAAAGAAAGAAGGGAATGGAGGAAATCCGATAAGAGCAAAAATAAATACTCCCATTAGGAAAAGCATAAACGGCTTGCGACGAATAATTGCCCATTCCTTAAGTTTAAGAGCTTTTACCATTCCAATTAACCAGAAGAAACCTGATTTAGCAAGAACGTTGGTAAGAAGAACTGTAACAACAATAAAGTTAAGGTTATCGCCTAAATACTCTCTAAGTCCCATTATCATCATCAAAAGACCTAGTTGACCAATTGAAGAATAAGATAACATACGACGAGCATACTTTTGTTTTACTGCAAAAAGGTTGGCACCGATAAAGGTGAATGCACCGATAAGTGCGATAGGGTAATTCCAAGCAGCACCTGCAATAAGCAATATCTTATATAGCATATAAAAAGATGCTGTAGCTGTAGCTGTAGAAATTAGAGCTGAAAAACCTTGATGCGAGCCTTCGTAAACATCCAATCCCCAGCCATTGGCAGGAAAAGGTTTCATTTCTAGTATGGCAGCAACCATCACAAGGAAAATTGCTATTGCGCCACCCGCATTCTGAAGGTTTGCATTATTATATAAATCCTCAAGACTAAGAGTGCCTGTATAGAAGTATATAAATATAATTCCCAAAAGGAAAATACTTGATATTAACGAAGTAGCTAGCATATACTTAAAACCAGCACCTACGGTACGGTTACCATCCTCAATAAGGATAAGTCCTGCTGTAGCAATCGAAGTAATTTCGAGGAATACAAAAAGGTTAAAAAGGTCACGACTCATTATCACAACGTTTAATCCCATAAGGAAAACGATATAAACAACGTAAGCGTTTCGACCTTTACGACCAAAGTTGAAGAATAAATAAATTCCACCAAGTAAGCCCATAAAATTGACTATTGTTGTAAGGAAAGCCTCATTATATCCCATTAGTAAACTAATGGAGAATGGTGCTTGAAAACCTGCGGTGGTGATTACTTCTGCCACTTGGCTTCCTGAATAGAAGGCTAAAAGCCAACTTGCGGAAACGTAAGTCATAAAAGCAATTGTAAGAAGGGATAACAAACCGGTAAAAGTTTTTCCCAATTTCCCTAAGATACCGATTAAGAAGCCTACTCCTAGAGCAGCAACTACTATAAAAATTGGATCTACCATTTCAAATCGTTAAACTGATTAATTTCTAATGTTTTCTTAGCTCTAAAAAGCTTCATTGCGTATGCTAATAGTAATGATGTAACACCAAAACCAATAACAATAGCCGTAAGTACAAGAGCTTGTGGCACAGGATCGACAATAGCATTTATCACATTGTGATTAGCTAATTGCTCCACTGAGTCATCAATAATAGGAGCTGTACGACCTTTAATATAGCCCAAAGCAACCATTACTAAGTTTATACCTGTATTAAGAATTGTGAAGCTCACAATAATCTTAATAATGTTTTTCTGTTGAAGGATACCCCAGAAACCAACTATCACTAGCAAGAAACCGATAAGTAATCCTATTTTTCCTAATTCCAAAGTTTCCATATCTATGATTCTTTTTGTGATTTTTGATATTTATTCAAGATATTTGAAATCTCTGCTCCTACCTTTAAGCCTACAAGGCTATAGATAACAGGGATAGTACCTGCGCTAAAAACAGTTCCAAATTCACCAAGGCCATATCCATCTAGCGTACTATCAAGGAAACCACCACCAAGGATAATTCCTAGTACACCAATTATTACCACTGTAACACCCGACAGACTTTCTACCCACACTATTACAGTATGGTTGATGGTCATATTAGGATTAGCCATAATAGCTAATACTACTCCTGATGCTATAATCGCACCTCCCTGAAAACCTCCACCGGGAGTAAGGTGTCCGTTGATGAACACATACACTCCAAATAAGAATATGAGGGGTATAAGGAGCTGAGAAGCTGTTTTAAGAATTTCTGAAGTTCCTTTGTGGATAATAACTTTATTTTCGTCCTCGTTGCTCAATTTCAAGAAGAAAGAGATGATAGCAGCGGTTAGAAATAGTATGGTAATTTCTCCTAAAGTATCAAAAGAACGATAAGAAACCACCACAGCAGTAACAAGGTTGGCTGCACCAACTTCACTAGCACCATTTTCTGCATAATGGGCTGCGATACCTGTAAGCTCAGTTTTTGGCTCATAGCTATTATATAGATTCAGAAATATGAATCCAAAGCTAGCCAAAACTAATGCTATTAAAAAATTTCTAAGCATTTTGTCTTTTGATTTTATTTAATACATAAAAGAAAATTAAAGTTGAAAGTCCACTACCAATAGCAGCTTCTGTCATTGCAACATCGGGAGCCGCCATTAATAAAAACAGTACTGAGGCAAATAAACTAACAACACCAGCAGCTATAACTGCTGCAGATAACTTATCATTAAGAATAGCAATTACTGCCATTATTAACATAAGAATACCTATTCCAATAGCTATTAAGCTATATATCATTTCACTATTCATCCTTAGGTTCCTCCAAAACTTTATTATTAATATCTTCCTTTAGTTTATCTACTGAAGTAAGCTTTGATAAAGGAATTTTCATAACATAAGCAGCACGCATCAACACATGTGATGATACTGAATTTGTAAGAAGAATGAAAATCACTAAAACCAAGAATCTACCTACCCAGTTTGTTTCTTGCCAATGATCAAAACTCATCATTGCTAAGCCTACAAACGACATTAACGCTCCCAAAGTAGAAGCTTTAGTACCTGTTTGCACTCTATTATATACATCTGGCATACGTAGTAAACCTACTGCGGCTGTCATTAGGCTAAATGAACCTATTAACAGAAATATTTCACCGATTAATTTTATTGTCTCACCCATATTATAGTCCTCCTTGTATATATTTAGCAACAATAATAACTCCTAAGAAACTAAGGAAGCCATATACCACTGCTACGTCTAAATAAATAGCACGATTCGACAAATAAGCTATAACACCAATCATCACCAAAGAGGTGATTGTCATGGAATCAAAGCCCACAACTTTATCTACTACCGAAGGTCCTTTTACAAACCTTATCAGTCCTGCTAATAATGTTACCATCAACATTACTAAAGCAATATAAATAACTATATTATCCATACATTACCTCCAATAACTTTTCAAATTTACTTACTATCGCTTTCGTTGCGCCTTCTACATCATCACTCTCAACATCAATCCAGTGCACATAAAGCGCGTCGTCATTTATCTCAATGGTAAATGTACCTGGCGTTAATGTAATAGAGTTAGCAAGAATTAAACGAGCCAATTTAGATTTTAGAGTAGTCTCTACTTTTACAATACCTGGATTTATAGGCATTGAAGGCGAAAGCACTCTTCGCGTTACATCAATATTAGCTTTAACCAACTCTATTAGAAATACAATTAAGTACCAAAAAGAATAAGCAAAAGCCTTAGGTGTAAGGTTAATCTCATTAAAAAGAGTACAACTACCGCAGAGCAATAACGACAATACTGCCGAAATTCCAACACCGAGCAATATACTCTGCAGTTCCAATGACCACGTCAGAAGCATCCACCCCAACAATATCACAAGAAAAGCAACAAAAATGTTCTTGAATTTCATAAAACTATTATTATAATTAAACCTATTAATATTCAAACCAAATAAATGTCTTGCTATTTTTGTAACAACAAAATTCAACACAGACTTTTTCTATTTGTGCTCACAAAAGTAATAAACTACTCTCATTTATCAGTATTATTTATAATGATGTTAGATATATTTGAACACAAAGACAAAACACCTAAGAATGTAACTTATCTCATATTATAAATTAGCATAAATTCAGAGGACAATATACTTACCAAAATATTTCTAAAAGTAATTGATTTTAGTCAATCTGCAAAATATTTCATTACAAATAATTAACCATATACAAAATCATAGGCAAGCAATATAATCCTTTATATATTTGATATACTGTATTTTATAATACTTAGTGTATATACCATTTATAAATATTTAGTATTACATAAGTGGAAAATTTATCCCAATAATTACAATTAGTCTACGCAAATAATCACAAATTAAACTTGGCTCTTGTAAAACACTATTTAAAATAGCAAAATAAAAAAAACAAAAACACTTTAATTTTCAAACAAGTTTACTATTCTAAATAAGGCGTTGTTATTAAATAAACTTAGCTGTTATTCTTATAACTATCTGATTATAATATCTTCATTTTCTGATACTTTATGTTATTTTATGAGAAATGTTAGTTTTTTAGCCGTTTTTATTTAACTATTAAGTAGTGATGACTTAATTTTTTTTACCATATTTGTAGTATTATATAATTCACTTTTGTTAGGTTTAACAAAGGTGTTAAAGTGTTAACAATCATAGTTTTCTTATGTCAATGAATATTAAGATAAAGAAAGGTTATGACATAAAACTTGTAGGAACTGCGCAAAAAGAAGTGCAAGAAATAAATACAAGTCATTATGCATTAAAACCTACCGACTTTCACGGGATGCTGCCAAAACTGTCAGCAAGAGTGGGAGACAAAGTAAAAAGAGGCGCTCCTGTCTTCTTTGATAAAAAAAGGGAGTACGTAAAAATCCCATCCCCAGTTAGTGGTACAATTACTGAAATAGTTAGAGGTGCAAAGCGTAAAATGCTTGAGATAAAGATTGAGGCTGATGGCAGCAACGATTTTGTTTCTTTCGGCAAAGCTCAACCTTCAACTCTGGATGCAAAAGCAATCAAAGAGCAACTTTTAGAAAGTGGCCTTTGGTCTTTGGTCCGCCAACGTCCGTATACTGTTGTAGCAAATCCTGAGGATAAGCCAAAATCAGTATTTATATCTGGTTTTGATAGCGCTCCACTAGCGGCTGATTTGGATTTCAGCCTTGCGGGCTTAGAAGATGCCTTTCAAGCAGGAGTTGATGCTCTGGCAAAACTTACTGAAGGAAAAGTAAACTTAGGAATTAGTTCCAAAACTAGTTCTTTCCTTAAAGATATTAAGAATGTAGAAATCAACACTTTCTCTGGGCCTCACCCAGCAGGAAATGTAGGGATTCAGATTCATCATGTATCACCAATTAATAAAGGTGAGATTGTATGGGTAGTACAAGCTCAGGATGTTGCCACCATTGGTAATTTATTCCTAACTGGCGAGTACAAACCTGAAATTACAATTGCATTGACAGGTTCTGAGGTTAAAGAGCCTCAATACTATAAGGTGAACCGTGGTGCTTGTATTGCTGAAATTATTGAAGGAAAACTTAAAACTGAGAACCCTGTTAGAATCATTAGTGGTAATGTACTTACTGGTAGCAATATTGGACCTAAGGGCTCACTTTCGTACTACCATAACTCATTAACAGTAATTCCTGAAGGAAATATATTTGAGTTTTTCGGTTGGTTAATTCCAAGTCCTAAAAAGCATAGTTTTTACAGAACAGCTTTCTCGTGGTTAAGTCCAAATAAAGAGTACACTCTAAACACTAATATGAACGGTGGTGAGCGTGCTTTTGTTTTTACAGGACAGATGGAGAAGGTTTTCCCTATGGACATATACCCTATTCAACTTATCAAATCGATTATGATTAATGATATAGATATGATGGAGAATTTGGGAATTTACGAAGTTGATGAAGAGGATATAGCATTATGCGAATACATCAGTACTTCTAAAATTGACATTCAGAAAGTACTCCGCGAGGGTCTTGATGAATTACGTAAGGAAATGAGTTAATTAATGATAATTTATCGATAATGAAATTTATAAGAAATATATTAGACAATATAAAGCCTCACGTGCAAAAGGGAGAAAAGTTTCAGGCTTTTCACTCCATGTATGACGCCGCTGATACTTTATTTTATACTCCCGACGTAGTTACAACATCGGGAAGTCACATCAGAGACGGTGTGGATATGAAGCGCTCAATGTTTATGGTTGTAATAGCCATGATGCCAGCTTTATTCTTCGGAATGTGGAATGCTGGAAATATGCATTTTACTTCCATTGGCGAAACAGCATCTATAATAGATGCCTTTGTTTATGGATTATGGCAAGTGCTACCAATCATCATTGTTACTTATGTAGTAGGATTGGGAATTGAGATAATGTTTGCCCAAGGCAGAGGTCACGAAGTAAACGAAGGTTTCTTTGTATCGGGAATGCTTATTCCGCTAATTGTACCAGTATCTACTCCATTATGGATGGTTGCTGTGGCAGTAGCTTTTGCTGTTATTTTCGGAAAAGAAGTTTTCGGAGGTACAGGGATGAACATTGTAAACCCTGCCCTATTAACAAGAGCAGTATTATTCTTCGCTTACCCTTCAGCAATGAGTGGTGACAAAGTATGGATTGCCGAAAAAGCTGATGCTTTCTCAGGAGCAACTCCACTAGCAGAGCTTACAGCAGGACATGGTGCCGGAATTAGCCATATGGAAATGATAGTAGGAAACTACGCAGGATCCATTGGTGAGACTTCAATTATTGCTTTGGCAATAGGCGCCTTTATACTATTGGTAACAGGAGTAGGAAATTGGAAATTGATGTTATCGTTCTTCGTGGGAGGTATCGCAATGGGAGGAATTCTTCACTTATTATCAGGTTCATTCCCTGACAATACATACTTACAATTATGTCCTTGGGAGCATATACTAATTGGTGGATTTGCCTTTGGTGGTGTATTTATGATTACCGATCCAGTAACAGCAGCACAAACCGAAACAGGAAAATGGATTTATGGTTTCTTGGCCGGATTCATTGCTATACTAGTAAGGGTGCTAAATCCTGCTTATCCAGAAGGTGTAATGTTGGCAATACTATTTATGAACGTATTTGCTCCAACAATTGACTTCTACGTGGTGGATTCAAACATAAAGAAAAGACTTAAACGTGCTAAACTTAGCGCTTAACCATTAAATAATTTAACGATATGAACAAGAATAGTAATTCATACATTTTTATTTATGCTTCGGTTATGGTGGTATTGGTAGCGGTAATTCTTACCTCAGCCAATCTTGCGCTAAAACCTTTGCAGGATAAAAATAAGCAAAACGAAAAAATGATCAACCTATTGGGATCAATAGGTGTGGCAGCTGATGCAACTACAGCAGCTGACTTATACAAAAAGCACCTTGTTAAAGAGGTGATAATAAACGAAAAAGGAGAAGAGATTAGCACCTTTGCCAATGGCGAACTTACAGGTACTACTCGTGCTTTTGACGTAAATCTAAAAACAGCATTATATAATGCTAATTCTAAAAACATTACAGCAATGCCATTGTTTGTTATGAATAATAATGGAGAAACTTTCTATATAATTCCACTATTTGGAAAAGGACTTTGGGGTCCTATTTATGGAAACATCTCATTAGATTCTGACAAAAACACTGTGGCAGCAGTAAATTTTGGACACGATAGCGAAACTCCTGGACTTGGAGCAGAGATTATTCTACCTGACTTTACTAACAGATTTATTGGAAAACAGATTTTTAAAGATGATAAATTTGTATCGGTATCTGTGATAAAAGGTGGCGTTGCAAACCAATCGGATATTGATGCCATAAATGGTATTGATGCTATATCAGGAAGTACACTTACATGTAATGGTGTAACAGATATGCTTCACGATTGTATGATTAATTATGTAAAATACTTAAAACAGGAGGATAAATAGTTATGGCAGAAGAAAAAGAACCAATGTTCTCTCCAAAGAACATCAAACTGCTTACAAATCCAATTAATGTGGATAACCCAATTACTAAACAAGTATTGGGAATTTGTTCGGCACTAGCAGTAACAGTAAAACTTGAGCCAGCTATTGTAATGTCATTATCGGTACTTGTGGTACTTTCATTTGGTAATGTTATTATCTCATTCATGCGAAACGGAATTCCTTCTCGTATTCGTATCATTGTTCAATTAGTAGTAATTGCGGCATTGGTAATCCTTGTTGACCAAGTACTTAAAGCCTTCGCTTATGATGTAAGCAAGCAGCTATCGGTATTTGTTGGACTTATTATTACCAACTGTATTATCATGGGACGTTTTGAGGCATTTGCTATGTCAAACAAACCTTGGCCTGCTTTCCTCGATGGACTAGGAAACGGTGCAGGATATGCATGGATACTTGTTGCAGTGGCTTTTTTCCGTGAGTTATTCGGAACAGGATCACTTATGGGAATGAAAATTATCCCTGACTCATTTTATGATTTAGGATATGTAAATAATGGTTTGGTATTATTACCACCAATGGCTCTATTTGCTGTTGCAACTATTATTTGGATTCAGCGCTCGCGCAATACTGACCTAGTTGAAGATTAATTTGATAATATTTTAAAGAAATTAATATGCAAGATTTAGTAAATATATTTGTAAAATCCATATTTGTAGACAATATGGTGTTTGCGTACTTCCTTGGAATGTGTTCCTATTTGGCAGTATCGAAAACAGTAAAAACATCGGTAGGACTTGGTGCAGCAGTAATTTTCGTTTTGATAATTACAGTACCTGTTGACTACCTTATGAACGAATACCTTCTTAAGCCAGGCGCATTGCAGTGGATGGGCGAAGAGTATGCTACTATAGACCTTAGCTTCCTTAGCTTTATCATGTTTATTGCCATTATAGCATCAATGGTACAGCTTGTGGAAATGATTGTTGAGAAATTCTCTCCTTCATTATATGCATCACTAGGAATTTTCCTTCCTCTTATTGCAGTAAATTGTGCAATACTTGGTGGATCATTATTTATGCAACAGCGAGAATATCAAAACATTGCCGAGGCAACAGTATTCGGACTTGGTTCGGGTGTAGGTTGGTTTATGGCTATTGTAGCGATTGCTGCTATTCGCGAGAAGATTCAGTATTCAAACGTACCTGCTCCACTACGTGGCCTAGGAATTACTTTCGTAATTACAGGTATTATGGGTATTGCTTTCATGACATTTATGGGTATAAAATTATAATTTTAAAGATATGATATTAGCAGAAATTTCAACCTCTACCATAATTATAATAAGCGTTGTAGCCTTTTTGGGCGTAATGCTTCTATTGGTGAGCATATTGCTATATGCAAAGAAAAAGCTTACTCCTCAAGGAAAGGTAAAGCTTACTATTAATGGCGAAAAAGAAATAGAAACTGATCCTGATGGTACACTATTGGCCAAGATGACCGAAGAGAAAATCTTCCTTCCATCGGCTTGTGGTGGTGGTGGTACTTGCGGAATGTGTAAAGTACAGGTGCTTGATGGTGGTGGAGATATTCTTCCTACTGAAAAAGGATTTTTTACTCGGAAAGAGGCTTCTG